>Ga0123341_1004672_pt1 | contig 12069 bp, 10 predicted proteins | sample Turbeapinknodule_FD_89959 | JGI IMG/M metagenome (GOLD analysis project Ga0123341, IMG submission 89959) | Root nodule microbial communities of legume samples collected from Mexico - Turtle bean Mexico pink nodule | ecosystem: Host-associated > Plants > Roots > Nodule | place: Mexico: Nepantla... | reverse complement strand
TATATTATAATTTTAAAATATATAGTTATCCATCGGTTTTTAGTTTTATCTATTATTTTAATATTTTTAGTAAATTAACATTTAAAAGAGTGAATATTTTGTATGATTGTTAAATTTGTTCAGAACATTGGAACACATAATATCATGTATCCTTAAGGAATAAAGAATTCAAATTAAATTACAATTTATTCACAAATCCATGTAAACTCCAAAGCAAACCACTCAACAATACAAGAGACAACACAGACATGATTTCATCTCAGGGAGCACAGACAAAAACAGATCCTTTTGAGGTCAATTTCCAACAAAAACCAATCTAAAATTAACTTGTGAAACCCACTTGATGCTAACAAAAGTCATCATGATTATTGTTAGAAAATTAGCTCAAAACTTGTAGGTTGATTTTCTTAAACCAGATGAATTCAAATCCACAACCAACACAGACATGAAACATGAATATGCAACTCCAAAACTAATATATATCATATTCGGATTTTGTCATCAAGAAATTTACCTAAACAACATAACATAAATGACCTTCCAAATATCAAGATCCGTAAACAAATATATATCATATTTGGATTTTGTCATCAAGAAATTTACCTAAACAACATAACATAAATGACCTTCCAAATATCAAGATCCGTAAACAAACATAAGTTTAAATCTCAATCATCAACAACATTTACAACACATCATTCTAAATATAAAAATTCTAAATATAAAAATTCTGAACTCATAACACTGGTCATTTCGAAAACTTAAATAAAACACAAAAAAGACCTTCCGAATATCTAAATGCAAATATATAATTTCTATGTCCATAAGCAAGTCAAATCAAGAACAATGTTAGGTTTTAAATTTTATGTTGACTGCATGTCTATCTTAAATGATTTGGTGAGAGAAATTGCCAAACTTCTATCATAAAAATACAATCGATAACAAAGAAACAAAATCTTAATCTAATCAGGAAAATATAAACAGTAAACAAAGAAGAAAAGAGAATCAAACACAGAAACTTCAATTGTAGTATTACCGGGCTTCAACATACATCCACAGATAAATTCACTACAACACAAATATTACAACAGTCTAGGAACCTTAAAAGATAAGATTTACTGGATCATTCTGCAAAATTATCAAAATGGAAAAATGAAACGTCTAAAGAATCATTCAGTACTGTACCCAGATAGGGATCAAAAAAATTGTAACCTGAAATCAGAAATTTTAAGATAAATGTTTTATTTGAAAGCGTTGCATTTCTTTGGCAACAAAAATGGGGTCAGAAAAGTAACTGTCTCTAATGTTTCAGGTTGTATACCAAGATCCTAAAAGTTTGGATTAAATACAAAAAGGGAGATAGAGAAAAATCAACGATGTTTGGCAGTCAAATTTTTCACCAAGTCCAGAATTCTAAAGTAATCAAAGAACAGAGAGGATTCTTTTCCCTCCAGTCCATCCCTACTGACCCTGTTGCTACCAGCCAGGTTATTACATGGACTGCCACCAACAACGAGATCAAAACCTCCAAAAGTGCTCATCAGCTGCTCCAAACGATCACCATCTAGCTCCCTCACATCATCCATATCAAACAAATGACCTTTCTGATTTGTTTGCTCCCACCAACTTCTAACAATATTCCTATTCACTTCTGATTTTTCAACAGACACTACGTTCTTGAGAGGGATGCCAAGCCGATGAAGAGCTACCTCAGCCCCACCAATTCCAGAAAAGAGAGAAAGAAGATTGATACCATCAGGATACATCTCCTTCAGAACTGACAAGTGGTATGCCACTGTGTCAACCTGAAATGAACCGAACCGATGAGGAAAGAGAAATTTACAAAGAGAACATAGATGCATTAATCACTAGTTTCACACAGGAAGTTCCATAGAAAAGAAAACTTGCTGAAACTGCATTTGATTTCTGGCACTTTGATAACATTATTCTCAATACAACAAACCGAAGTTAGCCACGGTCTCTGACATAGGTGATGTTCTGTCAAAAACCACTTTTTTTTAATGGAGGAAAGATGTTATTTATATATAAATACTTTTTAACAGGTTCATTCTATTTTCTTGGTCTTCCTCTACCTGATGACTCTAAAAGTTGAAACATTGCAAGATAATTCCAAGGAGAATCATATTTCTTTATGACAGTAAACACATCCAGAAAGATCTTTGTGGAGGCTTCATTATTATAAAAGAGTGAGAATGATCATACCTGGAACGAATTGCCAAGTGACTTGTATCTGTCAGTCCTACTTATTCCACCTCCCCTGGTGTGGTTCCTTGGGAAGCCTAACAGTGTTTCTACTTCATCAGGCTCAAGAGGAGCAACTTTATTCCTTCCAACCCAAACCAGATTCCATTTCCGACATTGATCAAGAACGAACTTTTGTACATGCTCAGGTGGATCTCCAGTATAGTTTTCTACAGCTTTTCTAATTCTTTCTGTTAGTTTTGCACTGCCAATACATGTTTGCAAACAATTAAGTTTGGTCCTTGGGTCCCATGAGGGCCACCACTTCCTTGTTAGGGGAAAAGCCTCGTGTACTGTACGCGGTGGAAGTGGCAGAAGTGGGAACCTATTTTGGATGGGGAGATTGTGAATGTAGCCCCTTTTCCTGGCTGCCGCACAGAAGAACTTCGAGTCCACAAATTCTGGCTCCACATCATACAAAAATCTAGAAATTGTTTGCCAAACACCTTTTGGTGCTAAGGCTACATTTTCATAATAGAAGTAAGGAGGCCCAATGGCATCTTCCGGAATCCTTCTGTGTGTTATGAACATTGACTCTGTAGGTACACCAAACCCAATCATTGGATTTGGAAGATGAAGAGCTTCCTCCTCATCTTCATTGAGGATTTTCTTCTCACACCCCCTAGGCTTTTTCCTTCCCAACACTTCACAATTATAAAAACTTCGTTTCTTGGACTTAATATAGTCATTGTATTGTAGCTGTAAAAATAACGATAAAATAACTTGTACATGTGACAGATAAATGAGGGGACAGCAACATATGGATGATGGTACATAATTTTAAGGAAAAATTACAGAAGAATATATATGCATTGCATTTCTATTTTATTCATCCCAAAATACCAATATGGCAATATGCTACGTTGCTACCTTTTCTTCAGGAGGTAGAAGAGCATCTTCAGCCTTTGCTAGCTGAGCAACATCTATAAAATCTACCAATTCTTCAAGTGGAGAATTTCGGCCTGTAGCATTTCATTAGAAAAAAATGAGACAACTAAAAACAGACAATGAAAAAGTTCATTCAACCAGACATTTTGTAAACTTGGGAAAACAAAAAAAAAAAAACAAGAGGCCATGTCCAGTTCTAACTTACTACTATGAATTTTGGCAGAATAGCAAAATTTATCATCTATTGTTTTATTATACAAACTTGACCAATATTACAGTGGCATTCCTTTTTTGTATAGTCCCCCCACAGATCAGCCCATTTTTGTGGTAAAGGGATATCTCCAATTGAGACTCCCTGCCCAAGCTGGGAAGCCAACCCTAGACCTTGGTTAGGGGACCAAGAGTGAAACCCTTGACGTTGGTTAAGGCACCTTAAGTGCCAAACTGCTTGTGCAAACAACTTTTGGTTTTAGTGCCCTTCTTTAGACACAATTATATATAATACAAGACCTATAGATGTTACTTCTCCATGTAAATCATCATTATAGTATTACCAATTAAACTATCATAACTTTTTCTTGGTTTGGCTAAAAGTAACTGCAGTATATTACCGAAAAGTGTTCAAGCCCAACAACCCACTACTAATTTGGCTGGCTGGCATGCGCCACCTGACCTGCCAACCCAGTAGGTCAAAGACGGGGCAGGCTTACCCACAAGGCCTTTTTCTAATTACAAAAAAAAATAAAATTTAAATTAGGTTTTTTAAGGATATTGATAGATATTTTGTAAATATGTTAGATATTTCTATCTATCTAATGGGCTTAGCCCATACATTTTGGCGTGTTTTTTCTCAATATATACATACCCCTATGTGCTCTTTAGACACTGTGATTTACCCTATTTTCTCTTTTCCTTTATTTTGGATGGCAGTGTAAACAATATTTGTTAGAAAACATCAGGATTGATTTCCCTTCTCATTAGGCTTTGATACCATGATGAAAGGATCAAGTCACAAGGGATGGTACTGAGTAGCTACTATGTTGAGAAGAGAGAAACTAAGAAGGAATATATGAATTTCGTGTGCTGGGAGTATTCTTATTTGGATAATAAGGGATACAATAATAATGAATAAAATTAATATCTAATAATGGAAAATATTTGGTAAGATATTTCCCTATCAAATCATATCATATCTCCCTATTTGATGCAATCAAATTGTATCTCGAACATAATAAACTCATAATTCTAACAAAAATATCATTCAATCATGTACAATGAACACAAATATAACTTTGGGAATTACAATAGGAAGTGTTAACCAGAAAACCTTTAACAGGTTCATTTTACCACCAATGACTATAACTTATGATAAGAGTGCATATAAAATATCCAACAACTGACAACCAATATCAATCCTTAAACCACGGAATTCAAGGGACATAAACCCATGTGCTCAAAATCAAGAGAAGATAACGAGTGAATCATACACGCAACAAATATAAAAAATACAAAATTCTCATTTTTTGCAGAATAACAAGCCAATAACCCACCCACACTAACATTCAAATGGAAGCAAAACAGACCTAATCTTTCAATGGCAATTAAAGCCTCCTCCAACTTGTACCCCATTTTCACCAAAGTACGTAATGTATCATCGTTCTCAGAAGTACCTTTTGCAATTTCCTGCAAAAATATAAAATGAGCAACTTGTATCTTATAATACAAAACTTGTTCCTATATTTTTTCCTAGCATAAGCACTTGAAGAACAACCCCATAAATGTTTATAAAATCAAGTGGAAGCATGATGACAATTCATTTTCAGTGGAAATATAAAATTATACAAATCCCTGAGGTGCCACATGTTTGAAAATGATTACATGTCTAATTGCATGCCCTATAGAACTAGAAGAAACCATCTAAGTAGATGACACTAAAGGCAAAAATTAGCAAGATATAAAATGAATCAAATCATACAAACTCTAAAAAACAAATGTCAAAACATAGAGCAGAGATTACTTCATTATCAGAAAAATTATCAGTATCTGACAAATCATCCCAAGAGCTCCCTGCATTTTCTGAAGAACAAGGATCTCGCTCAATATGCTGCTGTGACCGGGGAGAACTTTCTAGAGCCTGGAAATAAGAAAGCAAAAAGCATCAAGACAACTGTAACATGAACAGCCAAAATATAATAGTATGCAAACGGTATATTAAAGTACGGAAGAAATCTAAAAGAAATCAGCAAAGCAAAAAAAATCAAAATAAAAGAGGTGAAGTGAAGGGTGAAAAAAGGAGCAATTATATGCACAAAAAAACATAGACCAAACATTGAAGACGTAAAATATCATTGTCATTTATAAGGTGGTTCAGCTACTCGTTAAACCCCATCCTATCTTACACAACTAAAACCAAGACAAAATTAGGAGAAGAAAAATTGCAATCATTTGCAGAGTTTCTTGGCCATAAAGTCCCATAACCAGTTTCAGAAGAAACTTGTATTAAAAGGAAGAAATAAGTTCTTTGAAAAAATATCCTATTATAAGAAATAAAGGAAAATAAATGGGAGGAGAGAGGTTATTAATCCGATTAAACTCTTTAATCTTCAATTAATTTTTAACAATGGAATGATCATTGGAAGCCTAACATAGAAAGATGAATAACTTTTAATAAAAATTTATTCCAATCTTTATTAACTAGAAGTTTTAATGTCACTTTTTCTCCACGTCTATGTTCTTAATAACAAGCAAATGGAATCAGTTTCAAAAATTTATGCATAGTTTTTTTAGCAAGCATTTTCCACCAAGTTTGAAGAATAAATATATAACCGTCGGTATATTGCTTATATTTTATATTGCTTATATTTCATACCGTATAACTGAAGTTGCTAATCTTTTTTACAATAAGATACTCAGTAATTTTATTTCATTTCATGAACCAAAATATGATTGCAATGACATGTCTGCTACAAACATGGAATTCTAGTTAGGTTTCCACAGTTATCAATATCAAATAGCAATGTGTGGCAGCCAATTCAGAAAATACTATGGATGGATATCGGAAAGTGGGACAATAGATAATTTAAATGTTATAATACAAACTAAATAGCATATACTACACATTAAAATACTCTAAAAACAAAAAAAACAAAATACTGTTAAAGAAATTCCAGGATGAACATAAATCGTAGTTTACACATACAGTCATCATCAACAATCTAGAAGCATTAAGAACAATGTAATGATGTAAAGGAAAAACGAAGAAAGATGATGGTCAAATTAGAAGAAAAGGCATATAGCCAATTACGTAAAATTAGCAAAATGGAATGGGATCAGGGAAATTTAAAAGAGCAGAACACCTGAAGAAAGTTCTTATAAAATGTGAAGGGTCAGACTTCAAAACAGATGAGATATTTACCCAAAAGTACCCCAAACAACCGTGTTTCAGGATAAAAATGGGTTTTTGAAGGATATACAACAGTAGCACCAGTATAATGCAACAGTACGAGAAAAACTACCATTTTGGCCACTATGTAAAACCACTCGCCATTTGAATCCCACAGCAGTCCATAGTTTTTCCATTCCACTACTTCACTTTACACACTATTGACTGCTATGGGTAGATGGATGCAACCTTACTCACAAAGAAACTGTTTTCAAAATTAGAATGTTACCTCCAAGTCACTAAACAGCCAGCTTACCAATGTTACAAACTTACAAGGCTTACCATTATTAACTACCAATGAAAGCCAGCAATGATTCACTATTCATTTATGAACACTGTAAGATGCTAACAACTTCACAATATGGAAACGGAACTGTTTATTAATTTAGGAAATATAAGGAGGGACAACTACAGTAGAAAAATTGCTTAAAATTCAATAAAAGCTCAAAGACACAAGGTCACGATGCTCAGGACTTGTTAAAATATCAACTCACCTTGTATGACAGAAGTTCTTCAAGTAGTTTATCTTCGTTTTCCTCACCTGGAAGATCATCAGGCAATATTATTCGTGAACTTTATGAATCAAATCCATATTTCAATAAAGTGAAGCAATGTTTTTACCATATTCCTGAATTACTTTAGAAACCATTTCTCCAGAAAATCCCATGCCAATGAAGTGGTTAAATACCTTGGAGTTAGCCGAAACTCCAGACGAGCTTGCCTTAAGGGGGAGAGAATACACACATTAGCAGCTAAAAACTCTATTTCCTTTCCGCAATGTTATTTCTTCATGCATGTTCTCATGAATGTATTTTTTCCATTGGTTTAAAATGCTTAATTGAACCGGTAATTGAAAAAACTATAAAGTTAGCAAAGAAAATGAATAGAATCTAATAAGCACCCAAACACATGGGAAACCCTCCCTTAAAGCTAGCTGTTAAAGGAGGAGAACTGAACAGTTAAATACTTCATTAAACATTTCATACCACTCAAGAATGGACTAAGCACCCCATAATACCCACAAGTCCCAATCAGAATCCCTTTAATGATACCAGACAAAGATCTCATAAAAAATAGAAAATACAAATAATCTAACAAATTTTGTGTGTGCAATAAAGTGCAGGAAGTGATACCAAAAGAAAGGTAACAACTTGTGAGTATTTGAAAATAAAGTTATAAACCTTCTAATTACCATATCCCACATGCCATGGTTGCCTTAGAACGTAGAACCAGATATACTAAGGTTACCCTAATCAAGGAAGGGATTAAAAAAAATCAGTAAATAAATCCAAGTAATAGCAATAGAAAAAAAAAGAAAACTGATTAATGAAGAAATAGTTACGATGAAATTAGCAACATAAACAATAATGACAGCCGTTTCCAACTAAGTGAGGTTGCTTCAATAGATCAAAAGACAAAATGTTATATAGGGAAAAACTGAAAAATTAATACATGTATCAATTCCATAAAATCTAAGCAGTAAAATAGATATTATATATGAAAAAATAATTTATACGGTTTCAGACTAAAGAAATTTTTTCCCCATTGACCTGCGAGTTCAGCGTATCATTTTGGTTTATCAAATCAGCAACATCTGCAATGAGAAAAGTCTAAAAAAGCTTACCTCTCCAGACCCAGTAACAGCATCTCCATTAGGAACAGTTAAACATGAAGAAGAAGACTGATAGTTCTCAATTTCAAGCTCATCTTCAGTGTTCCAATCACAATTATCACTCTTCACAGGAGAATCATCTCCTCCCTGCAATAATTGTTCAGAAAGAAAAGCAAAAGCTCAGACGCAAGAAAAAGTGAGAAAAAAAAGTTTTTTAGAACCATATATGCTCCCAAAGAAAACTAAATGTGTAGTAATGAATGACAAGTAAAATATACCATCTTCAATCTCTCAACTTTGCAGAGTACAGGTATTTTAGCTGCCCAAGCACAGAAGTAAGAGAATTAGTGCCAGTGAATAACTCTTTATCAATTGTATTCTGTTAGTTTGTTATTTACATCTGTCTGTCAGACTTGGTCAGTTAGAAGTGCTGCTATATACATAGTTGCTGTAAACAGAAGTCATAAATTGTACAAAACTCAGTATAATCAATACAGAATTTTTCATGCCTAACATGAAAGCTTTCATAAAAAAAATACAAAATTTTCCTTTCCTTATAGTTTCTCTTTATCTCTTAATAATTAGTATCACACAAACCTAGTTACATCTAGGAACAGCGGTCAAAGCAAACTATTTACCAGGATTCATGAACTCAATTCACTGAAAAAAAATTGGACTGGACTAGTGTTCAAGAAGTAGAAATCTTCAGCATGCCACCACAAGCCCGTCACTAGTTTATCTAAATAGCTTAAAACAGTGGCAGGAAAACAACGATTCACCAAAAACTCCAAACAGCTACTTCTAAAAGGTACAACTACTAGCCATTGCAAAAATACAAGGACCATTAATTATAACCAAGAACACAATACACAAATTACAACACCATATAACCCATGTAGCTAACCTTGTCTAGTGGAACAAGGTTTTCAGTTTAATCTAGTTCAAAATCCATCGTTTTCTAACCCCTCGATGGTTCACAGAATGATTTTTTGTTTTTTTTGTTTTCTAACCCCTTTAGGTCTCTATTTAACTATTGTTTTGTTTCCATTTTTCTAAAATAAAGACTTAGTTTTGTTTTCTACGACTTCTGCTTAATGTTGTTTTCATCTATTTCTAGTTTAAATTGTTTACATTGATCACTATATATAGCAATTTGATAGACAATGGAATATCATAGGCTATAATTTTATTAATTTGAGAATACCAGTGAGCTCAGTGGATCTACAAGCAAGGAAAATACCCAAAGAGAAGAATAGTAGAGCAACAAGAACAAAGAGTGAGCGCCAACAACTGTGAAGGCAACACTAACGATGGATCGTCATGAGTATTGCAATGTTGACAACGGTAAAGCTAGCGACAACGGGAGCTTTGTGAGTCTTCTTATGGTTGTCAACGACATCAGTGATGGTTGTTCTCAAAAGAAATATGGCAGAAGTACCGTCAACATCAAGAGGTGTGAGCGATGTTGTATGACCCCATGATTCAACATTCTTTCATCAAACCCTAGCTTCTCACACGATCCCTCAATTCAGCGAGCAACATCGTTATCTTACAGCTATTCGCGCCTCACCCAATCCGACACTCGCATCAGCTCAAGACCTCCTTTGTACTCATTAGATCAAGCAAGTTTACAAGTTTACTCAGGATTTAGACAACATTGGTTGCTAGTGATGAGAGAGAACCAAATAGCCATGAGATGTGTTGATGATGGCAACAATGGAGGGAATTGACAACATCATAATGATCCAATTTACTTACTTTGAAAGAGTCAAATGATGTGACCATCAAAGGAATTTGGGGTAATTTGGCTCAAAGACTTGTGGGGATTTGTGGCATATCAAAATGCTGCATTCGCAACATGAAAACACTTATGAACATTTTGGATAGGCCAACCTCAGGCAAAACACAACATCAGCCAATGAGCTTCCTATTGACAACCCTTTTTATGACATTCAATCCCGCCCGACCCCAACCAACATCCACTTGACTAATAGACATCCTCGTGTGAAACACGTGTTCATACAAAACATTACCTACACAAAAAGAAAAAAGTCTCTCTTCACACTACTCAGGAAATTGGGTTGCTGCACGACAGTCCAATAGCATTGATTGGCTGCCTTGCAGCTTGGCAATTTCCTTCTCGGAATGCTCTTTGGCTAACCTAGGTAATGTGTTAACTTTGACCATAACAATAAAAGGAACAACATCACTGTATTTTGCAAGTGTAGGTGTGGGGAAAAAATCAAGTCTACGGACATAAAGATACATATTCCACAAATGAAGAGGAATGCTACATTAATGAAAACCAATATCTTGCTGTCAAGAGCAAATAAACACCGAACACCCTCGTTCCATCTTGGACTTACCCTCTAAGAATGTCAAAGACAACAACTATGAACCTTGTGCCACATTCAATGATACCATAAAAGAAGAAATAATTAAACTTTCAGGAGAAAAAAATGCATTTCCCACATAGTGATTTCAAATGGTTATTTCATTTCGGTAATTGACTTCCATAAAGTGACGTTTTCAAATTGATCCAGAAAGTGAGACTAAATATCTTAAAAGGCAAAAGTAAACTGCACATGATAAGAGAAATTTCTTTCAGTACATTTCACCCTCCAAAAAATTCCAGGTCTTAGACCCACAATAACTGAAAATCACACAAGCCGCAGGTTCGAGTAGGGTAAACCCATTTCAACATTATTACATAATTCAGATAGAAACTATGTTCACAGAAAACCATGCCCCCGCCGTAGCATGAACCACAAAGCAATGTTAGCCACTAAATATTCCAAAGACAACATTTTTCATTCCTATACCACATTTAATAGTTTAATCACTTTGTCACTCATAGTGATAATGATCTTACCCACCTCAAATAAAAATTTACTTCAGTGGAGGATTTGTGTGGTCTACGAACAAATGCTCCTAATGGTACCAGAAGGTGGATCTTGGTACCATAAAATCCCCAAAAACAACACCATAAAACAAAAAAACATAAAAACATAGCTCTGGAAAAACAGGGGAAACGAATTCCACCCATTTCTCCCATGCAAAACACACACTTTTCAGATGAATCAATAACTCCTCTTATCTAAGCAAGCCAAACACACCCACACACAAAAAACACGTAAAACCCTAGAAAACAAATTTCATCACCGATTGAACACAAGACACAGTTACAGAATCACTACCGGTCGGCAAATGCAGAACCCAGAATGCACTTCCACGGGTTCAGCTCTGCACAAAACAAACAATCAAACAAAAAAGAAGCGTCAAAACAAATTCAACTCACACAAAATCAAACAGAGAAAGGAAAAGGAAAACGAGGGATTTCAAAACCATTCTTCTTGAAAGAAAGAAGAAAATCCGCTGGTGCATGCAAGGAGAGAACAGAGACAGAGAAAGGAAGAGAGAGCTTCCTGAAGAAGAACACAGACTGAGTCAGATTTGTGAATGAGACTTGCAATACAAAATCATCGTGAACAATGCAACAGCACCAACATGGAAAACCTTTTCCCCACTCGCGCATTTTTGTTCTATATTCCACTCTCCCTTGAAAGGTGATGATCAAGCAATCAAACGGTGGAGGACACATAATTTTCTATAAAAAAAACTACACGTGTCATGTTTTGAACCGTTTGATTGCAACACCAAACCTTAAGATTGGTTTTATTCGGTTACATGTCTCCAACTTAGAAAGTGGGATGAAAGAGAATGGTGTGATGCGCGAGTATGATCTCCACAATCATACTCGAGAAAGTGGGGTAGGTGAGAAAGAAGAATCTCTTCTTTTTCACTTATTTAATGCAAAGTATTAATGATCATTAATTATGATATTAAATATTTATTTTATTAATTA
>Ga0123341_1004671_pt1 | contig 12069 bp, 6 predicted proteins | sample Turbeapinknodule_FD_89959 | JGI IMG/M metagenome (GOLD analysis project Ga0123341, IMG submission 89959) | Root nodule microbial communities of legume samples collected from Mexico - Turtle bean Mexico pink nodule | ecosystem: Host-associated > Plants > Roots > Nodule | place: Mexico: Nepantla... | reverse complement strand
TGGAAGAGTTACAAGGGAACTTTAGTTAGCTTCTTTTGTAAGCCTCTTGTACTTTCATGACCGGTCCTTCTCCTATATAAGGAGGGCTTGAGTCTTTCTAATACAGATTTGATATTTTGAGTACAAAAATTCTCCCAAATTGGTGAGTGATTGAGAGACTTGTGTCTTCTCTTATTCTAGTCTTATCTTGAGAGCAATCTTGGAACCTCAAGTGGCGGCATCTACACTCATCTTGAAGCTGAAAGATGAAAGATTTTACAAAGATGAAAGATTTTACATATTATGACATCAATTAAGATCTTTCATAATTCAAGTGTAAAGGAAACTCAAGAAAAGAAAATTAAAGAAAAACATAAAGTCTTATCCTTTAGACAATGTTGTTTTCTCAATGAGCTATAGTGTATGATTAAAGAAATCCACTTGACTTTCAAGATAACTGAGTACAGTAGTGATTTGCAATAGATTGTCCAGATAAAATCTTTTCCCTTCTTAAACTTGGTCTTTTAACTCAAGAGTTCTTGATCCTTTAGAATTCCTACAAAAAGATGAAATCAAGCAACAAGATTTGGTCCCCTTACAAATTTGGGTCCTTTGACATTAATTTGATCATTAGGAACCTTGGAATTTCCTAATTCTGCAGAACCTAACAGAATGACCCCTTTTCATACCATAGAAGCATGTAACAACCGGTTGTTTCGATTTTTCAATTGGTTGTTTTTCTGGCACAGTTGAGAAAGGCTTTGATATTCCATTCTTTTTACTATGTGGATTAAATCCTAAACTAGATTTTCCAAAAACACAATTTTAAGATGTCAGGACAGTCTCAAAGTTGGATTTTCCTTTTGAAAGCTTATCCACAATTTTCAAGAGATAGTAAATCTTTTTTTTCAAGAAATTCACAATTTTCACAAGCAATTGAGTCACACTCGCAAGAAGAGTTCTTGTAAATCAAATCTAGATTTTCAAAATCAATTTTATACTTTTCCAACTCTTCTTCTAGTGCTTTGACTCTATTTTCATGATAATCATTCATACATTTCAACTAGTTGTTCAAGAGAGCCAATCTATTAGCTTCTTCATATGTTTCTTTAAAAGCATTGAAAAGTTGGCTATAATTTTTACTATCAATAGAGGAGCTAGAACTTACACTGCTTGTTTCACTTTCTTGCTTTGTCATAAGACACAAATTTGCTTCTTCTTCTTCACTTGAATTGTAGCTAAGGCAGAAGCCAAAAAGCTCCTGTCGGTCAGGTTTATACGTGAAGCTCGGTATACAACTTGGTTGCCCAATGTCGTTATGGTCACCAAATCGAACGGTAACTGGAGCATCCGCCTTCAGAATCGGGAACCTCCCCAAAAACTTAGAGACAGATTCCTCGGTCGAGAAGGTGGAGGCAATCCAGTCACTTTAAGATCTGCCCAACTAAACTCCACTCGGGAAATAGCTTGCTTGGGGGAGTCCGACCGGTCGACAGCATTGGCTGGATCGTCTCCCTGCAGCACCTTTACAGGGTGCGGCACGTCAACCACATCGACCGAAAAGGAATAAATCGTAGAGGAACCAGAAGACAAAGACAGAGACGAAGACGAAGAAGAAGGATGCACGAGAGGAGGAGAAGGGCGAGAAGCAGAAGAAGAAGAAGTAGGCCGAGACAAAAAAGATATCACTAACCTTACAGAAAGCCGAAACACTGAAACATAGCAATAGGGTGAGGGAATACTTGGGTCTTAGAGTAAATAAAAGAGGGATAATACAGTGTCTAGGCGCTGTTGGGACCACTATTTATAGCCCCCAAAGGCCTCGAGAGATGAAATGTCACAATGATCTCAACTTCTTAGATCTCCCAGATCCAACGGCTCCCAACGCTTCGCGCCCAAAAAACCTCTCATCAATGCGGGTCACATCACGCACGCAGGCGTCGCCTGAAGTCACGTCAGGCATCAGGAACTCCAACATGTTAGGATTAAAGGGCTAACCAAGAGGGGGGTGAATTGTTTAATGAAAGATTTTCGCAAAGGATTGATTAAGAATGAGCCTTTAATGAATTACAGAAAGGAAGATCAGGGCAGCCAATAGAAAAGAGCAATTAAAACAATTAACAAAAAAAGAATCGATTAATGTTTCGATATAATCGGTTGTTTCTAGCACGATGTTAAAACCAAGTATAACAATTTGCAAAGCAAGAATATCAACCAGTTGAAAATATGAAGTAACCGGTTGTTTATGACAGCACAACAAATATCAAACAGTTATTAAAGAGAGAGATAGAGAGATTCACACAAGCAGATTATACTGGTTCACTCACCCCTGAGCTACATCCAGTCCTCAGAAACCACTGAGAATTTCACTATGTAATCAATCACAGATTACAACACATACAACACCACAAAGAGGTGACTTTGAATCCCACAAAGCCTACTCACCCTCTTTGCACCAGCACCCACCTCAAGCCAGAATCACACTGACTTTACAAGATTTTACAATATCAGAATTCAATTACAAGAAACTAAGTAAGAGCAGATTACACCTGACTTTAGGAAATCATAGGGCTCCTAGAATCACTTCTTGAACACTTTCAAAGCCTTTAAGCAATTTTGGAAAAACTTTTTTAAACTTCTCTCTCAAATCAAATTTTAAATCTTTCTCACACTATTTAAAAAGATGAGGGAGAACACATTTTATAGCTCTTAGATATGATCGTTATAGTTAGGTAATCACAAGCCAAAAACAATTTGAAAAGTCAACAAAAACAGGTTTAACTGATTTTTGAAAAGCTGTTGAAGATACAACAATCAACCGGTTGAAATCTCGAAATAACTGGTTGAATGGTAAGTCTGTTGGTCAACCAAGTCAAAGTTAGTTAAAAAAAACTCTCAAACATGTTATGTGTCAAATAACCGATTAAACTGTGAAATCAATCGGTTGTTTATCACTTAGCTTTGAAAAACTCATTTTCTTTTTCAAACAAGATTGCTCTAGCTAAGCTAAGTTTTTTCAAGAATGATATAACACAAAATCTAAACACTAAAAACTAAACCCAAACAAAAACAACATAACATCCAAGCTTCTTCATAGATTTGGGGTCATCAAAGTCTTATGTTCAACATTCTCCCCCTATTTGATGAAGATAAATCCCTAGTTGCTTTGGGATGGTTATTTAGAATTTTGTCACCACTTGCAATCACAAATAAAAGCAGAAAGGCACAAAGTATTTGTTTCCAGAAAAAAAAAGAGCACCATTAAACAGTTTTCACGAACAAACCAGAGTGAAAACCAAAGCATAATATATGTGCAGCAGCATAAGAACAATCGGTTAAAACGCAGGATTAACAGGCTAAAACTATCAGAGAAGCAAAAGTAACTTCTATCTAATGCAGTGATTAAAGCAAAATAAGTGTGCAGATAATAGAAGATTACAACCCAAAAGCATACAAGCTATTTCTCCCCTTATTTTTCTTCACAAATAGACACAAGGAAGGATTAAAAACAGGATAAAGAAAAGATAAATTGTTCATAGAAAAAAAAACCATTTAAAAGAAAATTCTCTAGCCTTAGTCTTCTTTCCCATTTTGTAGCTCAAAAAGTTGATTCTGTACAACTTCAATTTGCCCAAGCAGGTTCAGGAAACGTGCATCCATACCCTGGAATCTCTCATCAAATTGCTAAATCCTGTTTTGACACAACTCATAGAGATTGTTCTAGTTTTCAGCAAGGTTATCCATTTTGTTGATTACTAGCCTCTCAAAGGATTTCATTGAAGTAATCCTTTCCTCTCCAATATCAGCACTTGGTCTAGCATTTTCTGCAGCAACAGGTTCCTCAACATCTTCATCTTCATCTTCAGCTTGAACAACACTAGATGATGCAGCTGGATCTCCATCTTTGCTCACCCAAAATCCATTGATTTTGGTGAACCCCATCTTGCTTAAAGAGCCACTGTTTACCTCACTTGAGGACTTCACCACTTCAGCCAACTCTTCTTCTAAATCCACTTCAAAATACTGAAGAAATTTAGTAATTAAAATGGAATAAGGATAACAAAAATCACATAACCTTGTTGCCTTCTGCATGTGATCCTTGATAATGTGGATCCAATTGAGCTTGATTTTGTTCATAATGCAGCAGATAAGAACCAAGTCTTCCTCTGATAATGTTGAATGATTGCTGCCCCTTGGAGTTAGGATCCATGAGACAATTAAAGCTACCAACCTTTCATTCAATTTTAAGCCTCGAACACCAAACTTTGTTACTCTAGCTTGTGGATTTTTGAGACAATTTTTGTAAAATTGCATTTTGTTGAATTCATCAACAACTCCAGTACCTCTATTAATCCTAAGCCCAGAGAACTTCAGGCCAGTAACGGTTGTCCAGACTTCATTTGTGATTTCCAAGTCTACTCCCTTCACATGAGACACAAGTATATCACCATTGAATTGTAAATTGGTGTAGAAAACCCTTACTAGATCTGGATAGATGTTTCCGGATAGCTCTAGAAAGCGTCTAAGCAGTTGTTCCTTCAGCAATCTCCTCACTTCCATTATTTTTTGTTCCTTCAGCCAGTTGAAGAAGACAACTTTTGGGTGTTGATTACTTTCCTACTTGTTTCATGTAGGTATTTGTTCATCAAATCTGGATCACTTAAGAACCAACTCTCCAGTTTTCCACTCCTTCTCACTGCTCTAGTCTTCATTCTCTTTGAGGAGGGAGGAGTTGATTATATGGCTTGAGAGAAATTAGAATTAGCAATTTGCAGAACATGTTAGTGTAGAGAAAACAGGAAGAACAATTGGTTGTTTTTGTTGTGAGGAAGAACAACCAACTATTTTGAATTTATAATCAAATATTTTGAGAGATCAGTCAAGAATTTTGGCATTTAGTGAGGTAAATTCAAAATAATAAATTCAATGACCATAAAGTTGTTTTCGTTAGACCCAACTAGAAAACACATGCAACCCTTGACCAAGCATTAAAGAATTTTGATTTCCAATACAAGGAAGAATATATTCTTTAAAAAGCTGTAACTGCACAGAGAAACAATGTTCAACATTATAATAAATGCATTATTGACCACAAACGATACTGGGTCAGATTAGAGAATCAAAATCAAATCATAGAGAATCAAAACAGAAAGCACAACAGTACTGTCTGGACTAAAACAATCAATTGTTTCGTAGAATCAACCGGTTGATTTTCTGTGACAGGGATTTTGAATAAGTGAAATCCAAATCCTTCACCAAAGCCCGAAAAACACATATACAGGTTAAGGTACACACCATTTGAATAATATCTGGCATATGCAAATGAGTAACACATTGTAGAAACACAAAATTGAACTTCTGATTGATTGTTCAAGCAAGGAAGAGAGATAAGAATTATTCTTTTTAATAACACTTGTATAGATTTTGACAGACAGTTCTAAAATTCGTAACAGTAGTTCTAACTCAAGCATTTGTACCCATAAAAGTCTGTTTCTACATATTCTTTATTAAGAAAGTACAAAAACTGTTGTAACCATACAAAAAAAAAATCATAACAACATTTTCCAGATATGCCAAGGAGAAAACAATCGGTTGTTTCGTGAAAACAATCGGTTCATTTTCTGAGACAGTATCAAAATATTTTCAAAACAAATAGTCTTTCAAACAATTGTGAAATGCATAATGATATACCTTTGCACAAAGACTATCTCAACAATTTCAGCCAGGAGAAACATGTTTTTAGAAAATCCATTTGATCATGAGACTAATGCATATGATGAGAATATACAACTTACTCTTCATGGTTCATAAATTTTTGATTAGTCAAGACATTAAACATGTTGCATACTTCAGAACCATATTCCACATAATTTTCTTGCTTGAAATAGTTTTTGACAGACTTGCATTTATCCTTTGTCATGTGCTTTAGAACAGCCACAGTCCAGACATCATTATTGATTGTTTTTTGTCAAAGAACCCTAAAAAAAAAAAAAACAAGATCAAGTGGCAAGATTGGTCCCCTAACAAATTTGGGTCCATGAGTGTTAGTAAGATCATTAGGATCCTTCAAAATCTTAGGTACCCATTTTAAAATACCTTTGGGAACATAAACTTTTATTATTTTACAGAATCTAACAGAGGGACCCTTTTTCATGCAGTATAAACAACAAACAACTGGTTGTTTTGTACTTTTAACCAATTGATTTTTCGTGAGGTTTGAAAAAGATTCTGAAAAGGTAAAGTTTTTGCTTTGTGGGTTAAAACCCAAACCTGATTTCCCAAAAACACACTGTTGAGATGCTAAAACATTCTCAAAATTTGATTTCCCTTTTGAAATAATATCAATAGTTTTCACAGGGTATACAACTTTTTCTTGAAGGGTTTTACAATTTTTACAGCAACTTGAATCACAATTGCAAGAGAAGTTTTTATAAATCAGTTCAAGATTTTCAAAGTCAACATTTGTATTACTTAAATCATTTTCCAAAACTATGATTTTTTCTTTCAACTTGTTGTTTTCACTTTTCAATCGGTTATTTAAAAAGGCTAATCTTTTAGCTTTTTCATGAGTTTTTTGAAAAACATTTAGAAGTTGAAAATAATTTTCAGAATTGTTGGAAGAAGATGCACTTACTTGATTTGATCCAGATTCTTCTTTTATTATAAGACAAACCTCCTTTCTGGATTTTGAAGAGAAAGATTCAGCATTAGATTCTTCTTTGTCCATCAAGACACTCATTGGATTCTTGTGATACTCTTCAAGGGTATTCCACATTTCTTTGGCTGAATTGCATTTTGAAACCTTGAGCAATTCATTAGGATCAAGTGCAGATACAATGATGTTCATAGCTACACAATCAAGATGTTCTCTTTCAGAAGAAACATTTTCAGATGTAGGCATGCGATAGCTATTTGTAATAACATTCCAGATTTTTCTATCTATAGATTCAACAAAGAATTTCATTCTTATGCACCACAGTTCATAGTTCGTACCACAGAACATGGGTGGTTTGTTTAAAAAGGCACCTTCACCAAAAGAAAACTTTTCAGCCATTAAAAAGGATTTAGGATCAAAACTTGAATAACTTTCAAGAACCTTGCTCTTGGTGCCAATTGTTAGGATTAAAGGGCTAAACAAGAAGGGAGGTGAATTGTTTAATGAAAGATTTTCGCAAAGGATTGATTAAGAATGAGCCTTTAATGAATTACAGAAAGGAAGATCAGAGCAGCCAACAGAAAAGAGCAATTAAAACTATTAACAAAAAAACAATCGATTAATATTTCGATATAACCAGTTGTTTCTAGCACGATGTTAAAAGCAAGTATAACAGTCTACAAAGCAAGAATATCAAACGGTTGAAATTATGAAGTAACCGGTTGTTTATGACAGCAAAACAAATATCAAACAGTTATTAAAGAGAGAGAGATAAAGAGATTCACACAAGCAAATTATACTGGTTCATTCACCCCTGAGCTACATCCAGTCCTCAAAAACTGCTGAGAATTTCACTATGTAATCAATCACAGATTACAACACATACAACACCACAAAGAGGTGACTTTGAATCCCACAAAGCCTACTCACCCTCTTTGCACCAGCACACACCTTAAGCCAGAATCACACTGACTTTACAGGATTTTACATACACTTTTACAATATCAGAATTCAATTACAAGAAACTAAGTAAGAGTAGATTACACCTGACTTCAGGAAATCACAGGGCTCTTGGAATTACTTCTTGAACACTTGCAAAGCCTCTAAGCAATCTTGCAAAAACTCTTTTAAAACTTCTCTCTCAAATCAGATTTTAAATCTTTCTCATACTATTTAAAAGGATTAGGGAGAATACATTTTATAGCTCTTAGATATGATCGTTATAGTCAGGTAATCACGAGCCAAAAACAGTTTGAAAAGCCAACAAAAAAGGTTTAACTGATTTTTGAAAAGTTGTTGAAGATACAGCAATCAACCGGTTGAAATCTTGAAATAACTGGTTGAATGGTAAGCCTGTTGGTCAACCAAGTCAAAGTTAGTTAAAAAAACTCTCAAACATGCTATGTGTCAAATAACTGATTAAACCGTGAAATCAATCGGTTGTTTATCACTTAGCTACTCATTTTCTTTTTCAAACAAGATTGTTCTAACTAAGCTAAGTTTTTCAAGAATGATATAACATAAAATTCTAAACACTAAAAACTAAACCCAAACAGCAGCAACACAACATCCAAGCTTCTTCACAGATTTGAGGTCATCAAAGCCTTATGTTCAACACAACAGTCACATTAAACTCAGAAGACCGACCGACACTCAAGATTTAAGACTCTTTCGATCAATTCATCCTCGAGTCTAGGGGGGCAATTGTACTGGTATGAGCCGAACGATCAATACCATGGCTCGACTCCCACAACGGGGTTGACCGAACGGCACACGCCCGTATGGGCCGACCGATACCTTCGGTCCAATTGCGCTCAATCAAGGTCAGTAAAGTTAAACCATCATTAAGAATTAGGTAATACACCTCTAAGTACGATTCACCTCACTAATCCGGTCAAACAAGGTAAGCCCATTAAAATAATATAAATAGTGCACATTCCAAGAAGTAAGTACGTCATTAATTACTGTACTCTGACATCTGAGTGTCGAACCCCCCTTTGCTGACTTGAGCGTCGGAGTGCCTTCTGCAAGTACCCCCATTCGGTATTCTCTAGAAGACCGAGTGATCAAGCAACCGAGACCGGAGGATTAGCGAGGAGTTTAAGAGAGGAAGCTGAAGCATTGACCAACCATCCAATAGGAAGGAGGAAGACGAAGTTTATCAATAGTTTTCTAGATCCCATCTCCATAACAAGAACAATATAGCATAACTACTATAACTAACCTCCATAAATCACGCCTAAACTAACATAGAAGTTACATATTATTAAGCTTAAAACATAATTTAGGTATGCTTTTCAAATGAAACAAGTTAAAGAAGAAGTTAAGTTCTCATGCACGTAGTCATCTTAATGTCACCATGTATTCTAATATAAGATAAACACACTTAAAAATCAAATGATCCAAAATAGTCATACAATCGAAGAACCTTAATAAGATTTGATCAAATCAACCCTCAGATAGCAATTTTAATTTCTATTCATGGAAGGAATATAAATTCAAACTTAAAAATATTTATTTATTTTGATTAATTAGTGTCCAAAAACACTCTTAAAAAACTATCAAAACCATATGTCTTTCAACCTTTTGAGAATTATTCTTGTTCCTGCCATTTGACCTAGCGCAACGTGTTGCCTCGTCACGATCTTCCTCACCAGCTTGACACCACGTGCCCTTCAAGTCCACACCACAAATAACCTCTCTGAGAACCTGAAAACACAAGGTGGCGCCTCTGCGGTCGGTGGCGCTCCGACGCTTAAGTCAGTGACAAGAACACCCAAAAACTGAGAGAAAACTATACTCTGTAGAACCGTACTAAAGTGCACTCAACCTAGAACAATGAGCCGTAATGAAAAACGTACCTCTGCAAATTCTGTTAAGTTTACCTTTATAGCTAGGTTTTTTGTCTCTCCAGGTAGTTACGCTTTGGACGCGTGGCTCGCATCCAACCCTGCACGTGTCACCATCTGGGCTGGGGTAGCAAGTAGTACCCAGCCCTACACGTGTCGTCATCTGAGCTAGGGTAACTCGAGCGTTATTTCTATACTGCCAACCCTACATGTGTCATCATCTGGGATGGGGTAACGTGAGCGTTATTTCTGTGTAGTAACCAGTCGCGCGGCTAAGTCTCCTATTCAAGGAGTAATCTAACACGTAATACACTCTGCAACACCACCTGACAATGCGAGTATCAGATGCAACAAAGTGCACCATCTTTGTGATATCGCTTGTCGCAAATGGCTCCTTACTTATTGCTACGCCATCCATGTTCTAGCTTGAGGAAACCTTGCCACCAGCGAATGTCCACTCTGGGAGTCCTGCCGCTGATGGGCAAGCTGTTCCCTTCAACCCACTCGACCTTCACGCCCCATGCTGTCGTAACAATCGTCTTACTGAACTTACACGCCTGAACGTATTCTTCTGAGCCTCCAACAACTTTAACTAAGTTTACTGGGAGGTCCGGTGATGTGCTCCTCGTGGCAATGTCAGACCACCTGATCTCCCATTATCTAACACGTCGATGACACACAAACCCGGCAACAAACGACCATGTTCACTATAGAATGTCGGTTCCATGAATCGGCGACTATGCTCACTTCTGAACTGTTCATCTTTCTTTCGTCCACATGCTCTGCTGAGCACGCCCCACGTAGTCACATGCTAGACACGTCATCATACCCGATGGCTTGGCCGGTACACAAGCCCCCCAGTCTTGAGCTGCGACTTGTTCAGCGAAAAGACTAAAGGGTTGAATTTTCGGCGACCTACGTGGCCGTGCGCGTTGGCGCTAATTCTGTTCACTGATTTGACACTTCACCAACCCCTTCGATCATTCGACACGTGGACTTATCAACGAACATTATTCATTGTCGTTTGCGCTTCTCACAACATTCGAAACTCTTCGAAGCTCTTAAACACTTCGCGCCACTTCACTGTTTCATTATCTTCTTCCTCACTCCAAACTCTCGAAACGCTTCAGCGAACGCTTCGACTCCTTCAAACATCCTTTTGTTGAACGCTCTTTTGATCATCAAAAGGTAGCTTTTTTCTCACTCCCGTCGATATTTGCTGCATCTTAATCGGTTTGCATCATCCATTAACTGTCTGGAGCATACGTTGTGGGATGTTTTTCTTTGCTTCGCTTTTTTTTCTGCGCTTAGGGTTTCTAACCCTCTCTCTACGAGCCCCCCTTGTTCTTCTGTCTCCTTCTTTTCTGTTGAGTCACTCTATTTACAAACTCTCATCTCTTCCCCTTTTCGTCTTCTTGCAGTTTTTCTGATGGCTCGCTCCAAAGTTACACCAAACCCTCCTCCATCTTCCCGCAACCCTCTGACGAAAACTCGTAGGGCCAACCCTTCCTCCTCCCGCCACTCCCCAAGGGATCCTAACGTCCCTTCGAGCCAGGTCGCGAGACCTGCGTCCTCTCGACCCAGCCAATCGCAGCCAAACCCGCCTCACACCAGCACAGTTGTGAGGTCCCTCCCAGACTACAAGCAACTATACCCTTGGGCCTCTTTAGCTTTGCTGGGTGAGACTTCCTCCATCAACACCGACCGCGACATCCTCCGCCTCCGGAAAGGTGACCAGGATCACCTCTCTTTCAGCAAAGAACACGACGACAAGGTATCTGTGCGTCCTTGTCCTCCCGGAGAGCCTATTTGCACTGATAACCAAGGGAGCGACAACGCCCCCTTTTGCTTCGTTTACGCCACGACGTTCAAGAAGGTCAAGCTCCGATTTCCTTTCACTCGCTTTGAGAGGGAGCTCCTAACTGAGCTTGACATAGCCCCCACCCAGCTTCATCCCAACGGCTGGGCGTTCATCCGGGCTTACCAGATCATCTGTGAGCATTTGGGACATTCAGCTTCGGTGGATTTGTTCCTCTACCTGTTCAAGGCCAAGAACCCGGGCGATCGTCTATGGGTTAGCTTCAATGGGGTCACTGGGAGGTCCATACTCTCCATCTTCCAACAATCCTATAAGGACTGGAAAGGGAAGTTCGTGCGCGTGTTCTGCAACGACCGAGACCTTACCCTCCTCGACGAATGTCCCTTGTATTGGGTGAACAAGGGAAAGAAAGAGTCTAGCTTCAGGAGGGCTATGGGGCCAGAATAGATGGGGGAGCTCGACAGGGACTTATGTAACTTCTGGAAAGGAGTTGCCTCTTCCAACGTGACCTTGCCCACCTCCTCCATCATCACCTACGAGTTCTTCGAAGGCCAACTGGATGTCCACATAGGTTTGTCTTTAAGTCCTATCCGTGGCTCGAATTCGTCTAACCTTGTTTTTACCTTGGTGTCGTCGTTCTGGTTAGCGCATAGTTTTAACTTATTCCATGCATTGACTTACACTGCTTATTTTCCTATGCCTCATCGACTGTTGAATCTCTGTACTGGTTTGTAATTGTTGGCCTCTTTATGCAGATATGATGCTGG
>Ga0123341_1004668_pt1 | contig 12073 bp, 12 predicted proteins | sample Turbeapinknodule_FD_89959 | JGI IMG/M metagenome (GOLD analysis project Ga0123341, IMG submission 89959) | Root nodule microbial communities of legume samples collected from Mexico - Turtle bean Mexico pink nodule | ecosystem: Host-associated > Plants > Roots > Nodule | place: Mexico: Nepantla... | reverse complement strand
GATCCAATCCAAATCCAAATAAAAGGATTGGATTTAAAATCCATATCCATTTTAACTAGATCATATTTATTTGGATTTTTTTTAAATCCATTTAAAGTGGATTAAATCTAGATTAAATTCATTTTGATATGGACACAGACTAACTTGGCTCGAACTGGACTTAAGCTGACTCAACCTGAACGTGGATCAACTCGGCTCGACATCGACCCGGGTCCGCTCGGCTCGACATCAGCCCGGACCCAGATGGTTGGACACTGGCCCGGACCCAGACGACTCGACATGCCGAGCCTAGACAACTCGACATCAGCCCGGACTCAAACGACTCGACATCGACCCGGGCCTAAACGACTCGACATCGACCCGGGCCCAAACGACTCGACATCGACCCGGGCCCAAACGACTCGACATTGGCCCGGACCCGGACGACTCGACATCGGCCCGGGCCCACTCGACTCGACATCGACCCAGGCCGACTCGGCTCAACATCGGCCTGGGGCCGCTCAACTCCACATTAGCCTGTGCCCAGACGACTCGACTCAGCCGGGCCCGAATGAATCTAAATCGACCCAAGCCCGGATGACTCGACATTGGCTCGGGCCCAGATGACTTGACATCGACCCGGGCTCGGAAAACTCGACATGGGCCCTGACCGTTCGACTCGACATGGGCCCGGGACTGCTCGAATTGACATCGGCCTGGGCCTGGACAACTCGACATTGACCCGAGATTACTCGACTCGACATCGGCCCGGGCACACTTGACTCAACATGGGCCTAGGACTGCTTTGCTCGACATCGGCCTGGGCCTGCTTCGCACAATATTGGCCTTGGTCCGCTCGTTTTGACATCGACTCGAACCTGCTCGGCTCGACATCAGCCCTGGCCCGATCGTCTGGATATCGTCCTGGGCCTGCTCAACTCGATATCGGCCCGGGCTTGCTCGACTTGATATTGGATACGAAAGAATAAGCTCAACATGGGGTTGGACCGACTCGACTAGACATTGGCCTGGACCAACTTGGCTCAATATTGGCCCCGGCCGACTCGGGTCGACTCAATATTGACCGCTTAGCTCGACTTGGCCCAGGGTTGACTTGGCTCGACTTTGGCCCGGAACGACTTGGCTCAACTTGGGCCCGAACGACTCGGCTCGACGTGGACTTGAGCCGACTTTGCTCAACTTGGGCCCGGATTGTCTTGGCTCAACCTGGATCGGGCCAAGTCAAAATCCAACCCAAAATGCAATTTGGATAATCCAAAAATGTATCCAATCTATATCTAATCCATATCCAATTAAATGGATTGAATTTAAAATCCAAAAATATGGATTTGGATTTGAGATAAATCAATTTAAATGGATTAAAACTAATATGGATTTGGATAATTATAGATTGGATTTTGTAATTTGGATTTTTTACCCGGGTATGGGGTTCAATGATAAGGACAGTTTCGTGCTCTCACCCTTATCAAGGCCCCCCTTTTGGTCATTCATTGTAAACTCCTTTCTTCAAAAACAATATTATACCACTATCCTACCGTTGTCACTGTCTAACATTCCACCACCTAACTTCTGCCCACATCCCCTTCCATCACCTCCTCCACAAACCCACCTTGTCACCACGGCCACCTCAAATGAAAAATCATGTTCTAACGTATCATTACTCTATATGATAAATCCATTATAATTCTCCCCATGATGCCATCAAACTATTTGGATTGACACGATTTGCACACTATAGAGTAATAACGCACTTTACAGCCATAAATACATAAAGGTTATGTATTTTCTCAATACAAGGATTAAGTTCTTGGATACTTAGTTAATTTAATTTGTGATATTAAGTGAAAATAGATGGATTTTGTTGTCCAAGTAAATGTATGATAGCGCATTTCGCTTTTCTTCAGAAAAGGTTCTATAGTCGGTCTGCAACCCCTACCCAGACCCCTACCCCTACACACCGGAGAGATATTTGAGGTGATCTAGTAGTAACTATGCTGAAGGGGTACTTGGTGTGATTTCGTTTCCTACTTGGTGGGATCAGTCTTAGCTTTTTTTTTTCCTTTTGCCACATTTCACTGAAAGGGTTGAAGGGAGATAGAGCATGAAGTTCTTCGCAAGAGCCAACTAGATCCTCTTCCTCATGAATGAGGAGATTGTAAATAATTTATTCCCTAGAGATGTGCAAATGCATTTAGAATATATTTAACAAAAGAAAATACCTCAAATAGTAATGTACTCTGGCCTTGAGGCTTCTCATCAAATGCGCAATCAATCACTTCCTCTTGCAGAAAATGTTCAGCTGCTTCTACTATATCCCGAAGAAGGAAAAGACGCACTCTAAGACCCTTGTCTGATAATATGAATGATAAAAGATCTTCAGTGGAATCGACAACAGCATGGATGTCAAATAATTTCCAAACAGAAGAACTTGAAAACTTTTCAGAACTAGGGTCTCCAGTTATCTCAGAAGCTTGTTCAGATATTGCTGCTACCTGAACAAAAATGACACCCATATTACACAGTCCAAAGTTGTAGAATAATGTTATCCACTAGAATTCAAATTTAAGGGAAGAAACTAAAAGGATCATCATTTGCAAATGCCGAGATATTTACTCAAAAGGATTAGACATTTGAATAAAGCACATTTACTTCTATGGAAAAGCAACATAATTCCACAAAGTAAATAGAAAAATGCTAGTAACAAACACTATTTCTGTTTTACGATATTCTATTATTGGATGAAAAACAAGTGGCATGAATTAAATGATGTCTCACTCCCTGTTTAGTAGGCTCCATTCCCTGTTTAATGGGATCAACTCGCATTTCACCCATTGAAGGGTATTGAAATGAGTGCGTTGCTAGCATTTTTCACACTAATAACGTAATTGTGCCACATGGGGTTCCAACTTTCAAGAGTAAGTACACAAATAAAGCAGGCTACAAATTTATGTCAATGTTACATAGCAATTACGTTTATTTTGAGAAGTTATAATGTGAGCATGAGCCTAAAGGGTAGGTCATCTCAAAAGATTAGTCCATCAGGTGGAAAAAATCCTTGAGACTTATAAGCCTCACTTGTTAGGTGAGACTCCCTCGTGAAGGACTCATAACAGGTTATGTTTCAAATGATACAAGTAGGGTAACCTTGTGAATAACTTTTTGGCTTATTTCAAGCAATATTGGGATGAACATATTCACATTACAACTATATTGTATGGATGAGTAGAAAAAACAAAACAGATCATACCAGGCGTTCTAACCGGTTCCACCTTATGGATCCATTGTTACGAATGAGAAGTTCCCTCAAAATTCTTCTCATATCAGGGTTTGGATCTGCTATAAGTCTCCCAATGACAAAAGGATATGCACTCTCAATGACTTTAAAATCAGGATCCAGAACTTTAGCTGTGCCTTCAAGCGATCCCAATGCTCTTATCACAAGGGCATAATCTGGCGGGAGGGAGAAATTAAATTCGTACATGACATCATATAGTTGATTCATAAGTCCCTGAAATACAAAGAAAGTATTAAACTTTGAAATATAAAGTGTCATCATACCTGGTGATTGTGCTCCAGATAGGTATAAAAAACAATAAACCTTGTTGTGGAAGACATTAGCAGAAACAGATCTATGAAATATTAACTTAGAAAATAACTAGAACTTTGAAAATCAGCACCAAAACAAACAAGTAGAATAAAACAAAAGCCAGGAATGGAATGAAAAGAGGAGAAGAGACACTTGATCCCAAAGCAGAGGTTGGCCCCAAAGATTTATCCTGAAAATTCAGTCATTCCTATCGGAAAATAAGCACCAAAATAGTGCATAACTTGTATACTGCCAGCATTTTCCTATGTAGGCACCCCCCACCCCCTCCCCCTCAACAACATATTTTAAAATTCTCAAAATTCTGCTTAGGGATACTAAGGCTGATGACCAAAATATATGATGAGCACCAGCTACAGCTATTACAGAGCAAAAATTGATCCTTAAAAGGAGTATAGAATGAAAAACAAACCTGAAAATCTTGGGATTCACCAGTCCGATCAGCGAATGACACTTTCAGCGCATCAGAAACTGAATGCACATCAACCCCTTCAGGAATAAATCCCAAAGAAAGGAAGTCATTTGCCAAGCTTAGAGAGTCACGATTAACAAAGTGCACAATCTGAAAGAGAGAAAGGCTTAGTACTAGATACAGCAACAAAGGAAAATATGTATCTCCAATCCTCAGGAAAGTGTAATGTATTGGAGAGGAGAAACTTCAAAAGGAAAAAAAGTATACAGACACTGCATGTCTAGGAACATTTCATCCAAGAGATATTTAAGATGAATGGATCCAATAAATAAAAGGATACCTGGATAACATGTATATTAGCATCATAAAAGAAGTTCCCAGAAATATGCAATATTTTTTCTTGTAAATTATGTAATAACTATTTCAATCAATACCTTAGATTAAGAAAAGCAAGACTCTGGAGGTCAGACCTTATGAGAGATCATGACCAAGTGATTTGCAAATAAAAGCTATCAAAACCTAAAACGTCCTTTTGACTCTTCTCCAGCATCACCACAAATAGGATGACCATTCAACAAGTTCCCATAAAGCATGCTATTAGATGTAACCCTAGAATATAAGTATAATAAATCTTATGAGAGAAAAAAATAATATTATTCAAATGACAATTATGTCATCAATAGGCCATTGAACAGTGTATATAAAAAGAGATAAAGGGAACGTCAGAAAAATGGGCCCAACGGAAGCAAAAGCTGGGTGGTGTATGAGAAGAGGAAAACAAAAAGGCACAAGATTGGAATTTGATGAAAGGAAGTGAAGGAATCAAATTGGAGAGGGAAATGCTCAACAGACTGCACAGCTTCCAAGTGCTGCCTGAGGGGAGAATTGGAGAATAATAACTGTAGTGATGAGGAAAATCATTAGTGGCAGGGTCTGGAACATGAGGGGCTATCTGAGAATTGAGGTAGTGAAGAGGGTAGTCCTGGACAGGGAAAGAGTGAGCACTATCATGTAGTGTTCATCTTTTTCTTCCAGCCTTTTCTAGTTTCTCTGTTTTGGCTGTCATATTTCTGGTTTGTCAGAGTATTCTCTATTTGGTGTAATGAGCTGTGTCTCAGTCCTTTTGCTGAATATTATCCAGAATTTAGTTTCTATCAGTTTAACATTATAAAGTTAATTTGAACTTCTCAAACATATTACATATTTTTGGAATAAAGACAGTGGCCACAAAATGTAGTGGAGATTATAACTAGTCAGTAAGTTAAATCCATTACAAGAGTAATACTTAGATATTTCTCACCATTTGAATAAGTCCAATTCGATAATGCCTAGGAATATCCCCCATCATTCCAAAGTCAAAATATGCAAGTGATCCATCACTTATCGCAACAAGGTTTCCTGGATGAGGATCGGCATGGAAATAACCAACCTCAAGCATTTGCCTCAAAGAGCAGTATAATCCCTACAAAGACAAAAATATGAGGCAAGGGGGTAGCAATTGACAGTGCTTAGCATCTTAGAGTAATGATGCACTTAATATGAAGCCAAAAGATATTAAAACTGAGCATTCAATACTAATTCAAAAACCCGCAAGCATAGTAAGTAAAAAGAAATGCACGTAAACTAGACAGACACAATGGCATCATAAATGCATCATATACATGTGACTTATAAAACTGGTGTACTTCATACCTGGTCAATGAGCTCCCTTCTGTTCAAAGAAGCTTCAGCCAAGCCTGTTTCATCTGTAAGCTTAATTCCATCTATCCACTCCATAGTCAGCACAGTGGAGCACGTGTAGTCCCAATATATTTTTGGAGCTTTGACAGCATTTGTTCTTTTGAGTTTAACCCCACCTGCAAATTTGTTGCTCTGCTCATTACCACCTCCTGAAAATTTGCTTATAATTTGGGTATGGACCTAATTCAACCCTACAATACTTGCTTGTTAAGTCGGTTGTCCCCCCCTTGTATACTGTTTTAGGCTCTATCTCTACTTCAATCAATACGGGAATCAGATTTTTTTCCAATACACTTTCGAGCTTGGTGCATGGATAATATAAATAGACAACCTTTTTTAATGGACTTGGTAGAATCTTATATTTGTATGAGTCTAATTAGACTCTACAAAATCAGCTTGCATGGTGAGAGATATCTTCAAGAAAATGGGGTTCCCCTTGAGGAAGGTGATGTTGTTAGCTAAGACGTAGAAGCTGATTTTGTAAAGTTGAGATGGGTGCAAACCCAAATTCTAAGATGGTATCAAATTATATTCTAATTTCAATCAAAAAAAGTCACTAATCATATTAAAATAGAGCCTAGCCTATAAAGAGTACATATGTGGGAGTCTATTTTCACCTCATAAGCCTGTTTTTTGAGATTGAATTAAGTCCAAAAGTCATTCTAAGAATAGTCACCAATCTAAACTGCATGCTAAAAAACTAGGTATTATTTAATGAAGTTAAGAACAGAAATGTTCATAACCTTATATATTGCCCACTGGCCTCTCGTTTGAGGAACTGTAGAGTAAGAACAGATTCTTATGTGTAATTATCCTAGCCATTATGCATAGTAACATGTGTCTTTCATTTTCTCTCCCTTAACATCATCACACATTAAAGTATTGAGCATAATATAAAATTAGAATTTGAGATTTAAAAACATGGTTGATTTAGGGACATGCCAAAATTATATCAAAGAAAATAGTATTTTTGGTGCAGATGTTTAACTTACTAGCAGACCAACAGTAGAGAGAAGCAAAGCGCTCAGCATTTTTTCCCTCTAGGACATAATCAATTTCATCAAACATGTGCCTGACCTGTTGCATTAATCTACAATGACTAACACATAAAGCAATTGCAATGTAAACTAAAAATAACACTCCATAATAGTCAGCTGCTATAGTGGCCATCATACACAGACGTAAAATATTATATTTCTTAAAATGCCAGGTTAAAAAATAGGTCATACAAAGTAAATGAGATCTTTGTGCTCTGTTTTAAAGGAACTCACCATTTCATTTACTGCCACCAAAAGATCTCTCCGAGCCTTGGCAAACCGTTTTAATTGGCCCCCAATCATATTGAATAGCAAAGCATCAAGAGTCAATGAAAGTGACATACCGGGCCTCTGTACCTTTACAGCAACCATCTCTCCAGAATGCAGGTGAGCTGCAACACTTGAAGCGACAAAAGTAAACACTTCAATCTTCCTCAAACATGTAAATATTATTCTAAAATATCAAATTTAAGTGCAAGAAGCCGAGCAAATATAAAATACACAAAAATAGAATAAATTCTAAGCTAACTTTTGTTGTTAACTAACCTTTATATACTTGCCCCAAGGATGCTGCTGCAATAGGTGACGGGCTGATCTCTTTAAAAATTTCATGAATAGGAACACCAAACTGATTCTCAATAGATTTAATTGCAACACCAGTTGGAAACGGAGGTATTTGATCCTATAATATGAATAGAAAATTTATAAGACTTTATGAAAATACAAATTACAGAAGACAAGAGCTTAGCCATAGTCAATAGATGCACCTGCAGTATTTGATTACATGGTTGAAGTACAATGGAAGATGTCATTGTACCTGTAACTTGGCAAGTTCTTGGCAATATATTGTTGGTAATATGTCAGGCCGGGTGCTCAATGCCTGCCCAAGCTGGAATCATAAATGGATTAAGTCAAACATAAGAACTGCACAGGTAATACATTTAATACATGTTAAATATTAATTATTGTTCCATTCAATATATGTACGTCATAATGACAATGCAGGAAAGAAGGAAAACAAAAAGAAAAGCTTCTTATCTATATTCAAGTGCTTTTACAACGAAAATATGACACTTAAAAGAATAAATATAATAACGTAAGACACTAGTTATCTAGAGTAAAATCATAAGAATTTGGACACAAGACTAATGCAATTTTGTGTGAGAGAGAGAAATTGATACTAAATTGCATATCTTAAACTAACCTCAGCATAGATCATGTATAGTATAGAAAGAGTAATGCGAGTATGAATAGCTAATGAATGTAGAAACCAAAGGAAATAACCTGTGAGACTTGCCTTGATATAGAAAGGACCCAAGCGTATTAGAGTTTCACGAAACTGCAAAAAAATTGTATATCACTGTTCATTTAAGCCCGTTCTCCATAAGTATTAAAAAAATTAATCCACGTTCTCCACTGCTGGAAGATTTGTTAGTTGAAGAAATATTAGTGGTTTCAAATTTCTTTAATGCTTAAATATACGGTTCACATTTTACCTCTAAACCCTTTTTCATGGTTTCTCCGACAGTTTTTCTTGGTTTTCATCAATCTTAAACATACACGACTACCCTCCATCTAACCCAATCCCTTTACTGGGGCTTTCTACATATCTTCTCCACAAATATCCAAAGCACTTTAGGCGAGATTCTACCATTTTCTCATTCCTCCTGATCCCTTTACTGGGGCTTTCTACATATCTAGTATGTCTACTCATAACACCGAGTTCATTGTCGTTATCTTTTTTCTTGACAAACACTCAACTCCACACTTCACCGGAAGTCTTATCATTGTGTAATAAATTTTCCCTTAGCAATACCTTTTGTCACATATAATACCTAATGCACTCCTCCATCTCATCCACCCCACTAGAAATCCAACGATCAACATCATTACCTATTTTACCATTTTGTATGATGAACCTGCTTGATTTTAATTTGTATAACTTGTGGTAAGGCGTGGTGTCCAAGTTTCACCTCTTAAGATTTTAACTTGTATAACTTGTGCTAAGGTATGGCAAGGTCTCCATGTTTCACCTCTAAGACAGGATCAACTCGTCTCCAGCTAAACTTACATTCCAATGGTTCCCTTCTTAAGCTCCACCTGACTTCTACTTAAATAAAAATTAAGATTCCAAAATTCATCTCCACGTCTATAACTTCCTATTTATTTATTCTTTTCTCTCTCGGAGTATCATCCGAAAAAAACCATTTACCTCACAATAAAGGAAATTACACAATGCTCAATGATAAAATACCTTTATGGCTCGGACATTAATAGTAACTAATTGATAATCATAACCAGAACTTGCCTAGTGTGTGGAGTTGAGTGACAAAAGAAGTGGTTGGAGTATTGTCTCTATGTCTATTTTGTTAACGCTCCATTTTACTCTCCTTTTGTTTCCCCGACTTCTAAAAGGTTTCCAATAAAGAAGCTTCCTTTAATTTTTCATCCAGTTAATTGGTTTTAATCCTCTCTAATATCAGGCAATTTACTGAGCTTTTTTCTTAAGAGATTGATAATGGTTCAATCAAATGCATAATAAATTGAGCGGATCAGACCTGATACCGCAAACCAAAAGTAATCTGTGTTCAGTCCCTAGTGTATCTGCCAAAGAATGTGAAAAACATTGAGAAAAGATGATGTTTACCTTAACAGCACGTTTTTTCGTGTCTTGGACGAAAAATTGCCACATCGTTAGCCTTAACACATGAAATGAAATAATTGATGCCCTGTATAAAGCCAGAAAGGGGCCAAAGCCGTAGATAGCATTGAAACTCTTAGAGCTATAAGTTCCAAGAGCATGCCCAAATTGATTTTCAAGCGATTCCCTCCTCATCCTCGCATACTCAGCAGAGGGCGTTACGCCATGCACGCTGGTGAAACCAGTTGAATATCTGCAGCAGCATCCACGATGAACGAAAAAATTGAACGTCATAAAACAAGAAACGGACCAAAACTCGATCTCAGTTGTTAATCGGTTGTGCACGGGAGAACAAAAAAAATAACTCACGAATTACGGTGCAGTAAGCAAGACGAGGAACGGCAATCCAATTGCACGCATTTGCTTAAGATAATTTCAGTGAAACTGTCGTGATATAAATCTGCAAGAAAAATAAACTCTCACTACAATAATAGCAACAATAACCTAACAGCCAATCAATTCTAACAATAATTGAATATAAAACAGCGAATAGAAATGGGATAGTTTGCAGAGAGTGATGATCAGAGGAAATGTACGTGCGGACTTGAGAATAGGAGCGCGGTGTCGGTAGAGAGCTGCGAAGGCATTCCTCGTCATTGATATGTATGGTAAAGAAGTTCAGTGGAAAGCATGGGAAAACGCTGAACAACAAGTGTTTGAGAAAATGCATAGGTGCGACCAATTACTCATTGGTTTGATTCGATGAGTAGCGGCAGTGAGTGTGTGAGCTTCTTGCAATTCTGAAAACTGAAGAAAACTGCCACGTGTGGTAAGGTAAGCACCGCACTTGACAGTTGGCACCAAATTTGCAGAACGAACCGCTCTCTTCTTCGATTGGGATTGGATTAAACCGCTACGACCTATGGCACTCTCGAGAGCTTTAAGTTTGTTTTGTTTTCTCAGACCCTAAGAAGCTCGAGGCAACACTTCTCTTAATCGGACACGACTCTCGTATGACACATGTAGGACATGTATTAATAAAATGTTCAATTCAAAAAATATTTGTTAGATTTCTGACAATTGTAGAATGATTTTAACATAATTTAAAAAAAATACATTAATTTTTTAAAAAATCAAATTTTATTGTATAAATTGTTATTATGATTATAAAAATAAGAAACAAATCATTGTGAATCACTCATGAAAAACATCTTTCTGGTCCAAAAAATAATCTGAAACATACTTGTGCACATAAATCTTTATTATAAACTTATATAATTCATAATTATATAATATATAGATTTGTGTCTCCGTATCCTCCATTTTAGAAATTTTACGTATTTCCGTATCCGTGGTATCAATGTCTGAGTCAGTGTTGTGGCCTTAAGTGTGTGTTTGGATTGGGGAGTGGATGTGTGAAGATTTGAAGGAGTAGATGTGTGAGGATGTGAGAAGAAAGTGTGAAGAAAGTGAAGTTGTTTGGATTAGGGTATGTTAGAGTGGATGTGTGAGGAAAATTTATGGGAGTTTGTAAGTGATATGATGGTTGTGAGGGAGTTTTATTTTTTTTAAAATTGTTAAATGTTACCTTACAAATTTATCCTTATTAAAAAAATTTAATAATGAAATGAGTTATTTTTGTTTAAAAAAACAACTTTCACATATTTAGTAGATTTAAAAATTATAATTAGAAAAAAAGTATTCAACAAATTAAATAAAAATAAAACTTCAAATAAATTCTTAATATATTAAACATGTATTATAAAATTAAAAAATAAATCTGATCTTATATAAATAAAAGATAATATTTTTTATTATTAAAAACCCTAAAATAAAATAAAAAAAAACTAAAAAATATAACGTAATTAACAATAAAAAATAATTTTATAAAAAACTATTATCAAATAAATTACTAACTCATGAACATAATAATTATAAAAAAAAATGTTAAATATAAATGCAGCAACAAAGAATTTCAAATAATTTCTTAAAATATTAAATATGCACTGTAAAATTAGAAAATAAATCACATCTTATATAAATAAAAAAAATATTGTTTTTTAATATTAAAATTTTTTGCAGACTAATGAGGATAAATTCGGAAATTGCGATGATGTGACTTTTCCTCTACATCTCTTCATTTTGAGGGAGAGAGAATATTTACTGTTCACATATATATCATTTTCTCCTCTTTCTTGCAAAACCCTGGATTCATGGATATCCTCTCACTTCTTTTCTTGTGAACCGTACATCCTTGCAAACAGAGTCTAAGGCTCTGTTTGCTTCAAGGGATGTACTGTTCAAGAGGAAGGATGTGAGTGAATATCCATGGTTTGGATCAAGGGATGTGCAGGGAAGGGAGAGAGTGGATATCCATAAATAGTGATTTTTCTCATTATTCTCATATGCAAAGATTTGAGGAAAAACCACCTAAGATGGTGATGTTTTCCCTTTTTAGCCTTTTTTTCTTTGTCATTAATGTAATAATATATATAATAATACCTTTTATTTTTATTATTTTTTCATCATAATTATCATATTATGATATTTCATAATTTATTATATATATTTTTTTTCTTTATAAATAAATTTGTTGTACAATTCACTCTATATATAATATTTTTTTATTATAAAATGTC
>Ga0123341_1004666_pt1 | contig 12074 bp, 4 predicted proteins | sample Turbeapinknodule_FD_89959 | JGI IMG/M metagenome (GOLD analysis project Ga0123341, IMG submission 89959) | Root nodule microbial communities of legume samples collected from Mexico - Turtle bean Mexico pink nodule | ecosystem: Host-associated > Plants > Roots > Nodule | place: Mexico: Nepantla... | reverse complement strand
ATATTTTTTAGATGCTTGTTTATTTTTTCAAAAGAGAAAGAAAAAAAAAACAACTTATTTTGGCAACTTATCAAAATAAGCTTTTCTGGAAATGTTTTCTAAAACACAATGGACCATTTTTAATTATTTTTTCATAATTATAACAAAATATAAATAGTTTTTTACTTCATAATATTTTTTTCAAAAATACTTTGTTTTTCGAAGTTTAAATAAACTCACCCATATTCCTTTTTATTTAGTGGTTAAAACTTAGTATCTGTTGTTGATTAGTGTAGATGTACTCCAAACAAGCTATAAAATAACTTAAAATCATAATAAAAATTGTAACTTAAGTCAAAACATTTTTTTTTTCGAACGCTTACCCTTCAAATAATTCTAGATTAACAAGGTGGTGAACTTATGTTACTTTTTGAAATAATAATTATATATTTTTAAATAATATTATTTTATTAAAGCATATAGATAGATTATTTATGTATTGAATTATTGTGTTTAAAAATTAAAATTCATTTAATTAATGAGTTAAATGATATCTTTTAGATTTAAAATAATTTTATTTTTAAAACGAGTTAAAATAATCTGTTAATTTGACAAATAAATAAATCTTAAAATTCATAAACCTGTTTAAAATATGGATCAAGAGATTATTGACATTTTTACTATTACATGAGAGCAAATCGAACTTCTAATTTTTACACCTCTAATTTGTTGTTATAGGAAATTGGCATATTGTTGTGCTTATTTATCTATCCATAATTTTTTCCTTTTATTTATTTGTCTAAAATACATATTATTTTAGCCTCTAATTTGTATATTGGTTTCTGAATGCCGCCAGATAGTAGAAGAAAAGGAAGTTGAGTGAGTTTTATTTGATTGAGGAAACAATTCTTTCAGAGTTATGAACCAGGAAAAGGTGAATCATTTGTTCTTCAACTCAGATATTAAGCTTTTAAGGTGAGAGTGGATATAAAAAACAATTATGGACGCATAAATCTACTTCAAAAAGAAGCTTAGCAAAAAATTATTTAAAAGCGGAATTTGTGAAAAACAGTAAAAAAAAACAGGGATAGAGTGAGAACATTGGGAATGAAGTTTGAGAAAGAGTAGTAGGATCAATTTCAACAATATGGCAATGTTTTGTAGAAAAATAATAAAGAATCATTTGATGGTATTTGTAAGAAAAAGAAAAAAAGATGATGATTTATTATGAAAAAAATAACTAAGATACTGAGAAAAGGTATAAATTCATCTTCCAACTTTAATTTTCTAAAGAACAATTAAGATTTTGAATTTTTTAAATGTATGTAATGTTTCATAATTAGTCTTTAGAGAATAAACTCATGTGTATCAAAATTATAGGCATCAACAAAGGAAACCTAATAATTGAGTAATTGCATCTCATTGAGAATTGTACAAGAAAAGTTCCATAAAGATCACAAAAAATAGTTGTAAAGGTATACTATTAGTAAGTTAATATTGAAAAGATACTATTAGTAGAATGCTACATAAGAATCAATTCATTAAAGTCATTTAGGAAACAGTAATTAGAAAAGTAAAAAGAAGAAGAGACTAACATCCATAAATAAGTCAAACACTCTTATATTATCACAAACAAATTAATACTAGTTGAAAAGCAAATACAAAACTCACTGTTATTTTAGAAGCTGGTAAAGGATTTCCTAAAACATTTGAAAGTGACTTCTATACCAAATTTGTTCACCAATCTCTGATGCTCATAAAAGTTTTAAATTCATATTTGTCCAGTAGCCAATAAAACAAAAGAAATTTAAGCCACAAACAGAATAAATTAATTCCAACAAAAATTGTCCAAAGTAGGGTAAGAGATCAATGGTTAAGAATAGATTATGCTAAATGATTGTGCAATGAACTGCAGATAAATATAGTTACCATTCCATGAGAAAACAGCAGAAAGCATTCCAAATGAGAAAATTATAAACACTAGTTCATAGTATTTACATAATAAGCAAGTTTCAAACTCCAATTCACTGGTAGATATGATTGCTTAGTGTGTTCATTCGTTCCTAGCACCAAGCACGTGCACCTGAAGTGTTCTTACTATTTGGTGTTTCCCTGATACAATTTCACAGATGCATACATCATTTTCTTTGATCTTGTTCTTTGTACAAAAGTTTGTCCATCCTTTAATACATACTCGACCATCTTGCCACTCAGACACTTTTGTTACTTCCGAATACATTGGTGTCTGTCGTGAAAAGCCCAAATGATTGTCTCCTAATTCATTTCTTCGAATATCCTGCACCAACAAAAAAAAGTACAGAACTGTAATTTCAAATTCTCAAGACAAAATTTAATACATACAAAGGTCACCAACACATATAATTGTCGAAATGGTAAGTTACTACCTCACGTTGGAAGCATTTGCAACGTGAAAGGGTGATCTCTTCTGGAAAAGTAAGCGACGACTCTCTCAAGACATTTGCTGGAATATGCTGCAATAAGGGAGAATGAGGTGAAAAGCAACAACATGTAATTGTTGTGAGTTATGGAAAGTGAAACTGCAACAACTAGGCTTAAAGAGTAAGAAAAGAAGTAAAGAATCATTGAATTAACATTTGTATTTCAACATGGAATTAGAAATATAAAGATTATAAGTAAGTCAATTAGCAATGAGAAACATAAACTAAGTAAATGGACTTATACTACTTATCTAACAAGAGTTCTGTCAAAATGACAATATTTACAAACAAGTAAAAAGGATATATAAGAATTCTAACCAATTCGTTGGGTCTATTTTTATACAGTTTTGCTTCAAAGTATGGATTTTCAGGCTGAATATACATTTGTGGATCAAATTCGTAGTCTTCAAGATGAGGACCTGCTGATAAAAAAAGAAAAAGAAAAAGAAAAAAAGATGAGGACCTTCAATCTTGGGGATGGAACTTGTTGCACTATCCCCTGAACCAGATAAATCAATCATCAGTAAAAGCTGATTCATGCACTCATAAGAAATGCAGAAAAAAAATGTTTTGGACATAAAGTTAAATTTACTATTGCTAGCTCTACTATGATGATTTTGACTCTTCATGTGTTCTTCTTCACTCTCTTCTTCCATTTCTGTATAATTGTCATCTTCATCCTCATAATACTCATTCTCATAATCACTATCTTCCTCGTCCTCCATCACATAGTCCTCAGTTTTTTCATTCTCTTCCTCTTCGGTAATATCTATCACCTCATCTTCTTCAACTTCTCTCCTTTCACAGCGTGATGATTGTTCAAGAATTACCACCTTGAATACATTGGTCCCATCATACTTGAAAAGTAGAAAATCTGCTTTTCCTATACAGTTTTCTGCTTGAAAAACCTTCCAACCCTCTTGAAAGTAGATTTTGTGTCCAACGAGACGAGTTTTGACACACCAAACCCCTCCACTAACATTTCTGAGGATGATATCTTCAGGGATTCTCCTTCTTCGTAAGCGTCTAGACTTCACAAAAGAACTTGGAATAACCTGAAATTTGCGGAAAAAACACAATAAGATGATCAACGTTACTTAAGATATAATATTTTGGAAACTGCATGGTAATATTTTGAAATCAACTACAGCATAAATTGGTATAAAAGAATGTAGACAACCAAGGTAAATATACAGTGTACAACAATATTCTAAGCAGTAATACATAAGAACATTAATGTTATATGTTCATGTAATTAGTGTAGGTTGCAGAAAGTATAATTAAGAAAATATACCATTCTTTCAGAGTGTTTCTCTGGAAAGAAGATTTTGAAGAAGTACTTCTTGGCTGCAGTAGTCATTGAGTTCCTGAAAATTTGACAACGATATTCAAACCAAATAATTTGGACAAGACAACATTTAATAGAGACATAAATGTAGCCTGAGTGCTACCCAATACTTCCATATATAAGCATAGTGAGTAACTGCATGAGTGCATTCTATTTGCTTATTTTATTTATTCTGTTTTTTCTTTTAATTTATCCATGTAAAAGAATATTAACCAAATGAGAAAATTAAAATGTTTCTTTTTGTCTACAGAGAACAGTGGTGGCCCCTCACCAATGATGTACAAAATAGAGAGGAAACCTATTACTGCCAGTTGCTTAATATAGGTAAATTGGTCTGATAACAAAAAATTGCAATTTTCTGATAATACAAGAAAATTATAGCATTCAGCTTTTAAATTATATGATTGATTTGATTCTAGCTGATAGTGTGAACTGTAAGAGTAAGTACTTCCCTCACCTTTTGCATGTTTTTAGAGGATTATTGCATTTCCCCTCACCTCTTGCATGTTTTCTAAAGGATTGAAAGTCATTTAATAAATAGTTTTTTCTTTTCAATTTTATTTTGAGAGTTCTTACAGAGAAGGTGAAACACCGTTTGAAAACATTAACCTCGTACAACCTATTAGTTTTTAATGGTTTATAATTTTTATAGTTTTTCCGTTACCGCATAATTAATTCCAAATAAACATATTTTTTATATAACAAAATCGAAAATTGAAAGTAGAAATTATATTTTGTAAAAATCGAATTTGATAACCCACCGAACAACCTTTCTCCACTCATGTTCGTTATCGGGAAATTCCCCATAATTTGGTTTTCGCGGAACCAAATTCTGGATTATTTTTTTTGCGGAAATAAAAAACAGAGGTGAGAGAATGGTTCCTGGTAACCGATTTTTTACCGTGAAAAAAAAGTATTATCCAGATAATTAAAGAGAAAATATCGCTATTTAGGGAATTAATTCCCAAAAGCATGTTATTTGGAGAAAAAAATTATATTTATTTTTGTTCTCTCGATTCGAAGTTGGTCAAATTATGGATTAATTCTTTTCAAAAAAAAATTTGGTGCTCGGTCGGTCAATTAGATGGCATGATTGCAATTGTTTTTAGGCTTTTGCAAACCGATCTTCTGGGGACGATGGGGCTCCACCTGCAATTACACTCTGACGCTCAAGTTAGTGAGAACACAAAATACAGTGTATATGGTAAATGTATTGCAAAGATGCAAGCTAAAATACTCCTTGTGTATGGTTGTCTATTTATAAGCTTTAATGGGCTTGGACTTTTTCTCTGGTTCCTCCAGTATTAATGTGTCATATCATGGTCATTTCTTATAAAATATGAATATCATGCATATAAATTGGAGCGTTTAAATAGCATAATCAAGGATATTGAGGATAATATTTATATCGTTATCGGAAACATGGTATTAATATTTATTGTGTTATTAGGGACATGCATGAGTGGGGAAAACGTTAGGTTTTCCTTAAGTGGAGTCGTTTATCGCTGGTGCCTGCGGTATTGGACTGAAACCCAAATGGTTGCGTGAATGGGCCATGGAAGTCGGCTTGTGGTCCATGTCGGACTCTTGTGCTATTACTTTTCCTGTTTGAACAGTTAGTGAGCTCGACAAAATGCCGACCAGTATTCAGACGGTACAATTTTGAATAATTTTTTTTAACACTTTAATAGTAAAAAACAACCGTTCTACAGTATTTTTAAAATAAAATATTATATTATAATAAATAAAATATGATGAATGAAATTCAATAGTTTAGTATGTTAAGTTTATGTGTAGAGTCTCATGAGCTTAAAATTCATTATTATGCATATTAGGTGTGAGAAGTGATACACCATATAAAATAAAATACTTGTACCTTACATTCATATAATACATATTAATAATTTATATTAAAATATAAAAATATAATTAAAATAATAATATATTGACTTGTTAAGTGTGAGTAAATTTTTTCAGTCAAATATAAAATTATATTATGTGTTTTTATTTGCTTATTTTAGTTATTATGTTTTTTCTTTTAATTTATCCATGCAAAAGAATATTAACCAATGAGAAAATTCAAGTGTTTCTTTTTGTGTACAGAAAACAGTGGTGGTCCCTCACCAATGATGTTGTTACAAAATGCTAATTCTGAAGAGGAAACCTATGACTGCTAATTGCTTAATATAGGTAAATTGGTCTGATAACAAAAAATTGCAATTTCGTGATAACACAAGAAAATTATAGCTTGCAGGCTTTAAATTATATGATTTGATTCTAGTTGTCACGTGTAAACTATAAGAATAACACTTTCAATCTTCTAATAGTTCATTGCATAAACGATTGATAGGGTGAGAGAAATCACGAAACTTGTGAATTGAAATGAATTTTTGTGAATTATATTATAAACACGCTCTTGTTTTTAATGTTGAATGAAATCGTTGATATTTGAACGTTTAATTTCGTGTTTTAAATGGAATGTTAAACTTGATTGGTGGAACAGTGTGTCAGACATAGGAGACAGACTCTAGAAAAATTCAAGTTAAGCCACGACAAGATTGAAAAAATGTGAATTATTCATCTAAAAACCTACTTCTTCATATTCCTAGACTTCTTTTGTTCATAGAAGAAGCCACAATACAGAAGATCCTATTTTTCACTTACAAAGCACCAGAATAGAAAGAAAAGAAACCCACAAGCAATTATTAGCTATTGTTTAATGACCAACAGAAAACTTGCATCAGCTTGTTGTTTTAACCATTAGCCATAACTTGCAGATTTCATCTTACCTGCTACTATTTGAAGCTCACTTCCCATGTTTGCTGTATCCTTGCTTTGTGACACAATTTTTTTAACTCAAACCACTATTTGGTTAAAATTAATTTGCAAGTAATAAAAGTGAATTATTGAGATGAATACATCCTAGATATCTCATTTCAAAAACGTCACTGAAATGGACCTGTAGTGTCTTTATCAGTAGGGCCCGAAACACCATATCATAGGGAAGACTAGTAAAAACTGCTCCACAAGTAGTCTTCTTTATATATCTTGAAAGGCTTCATAAAACCAACTCCCAAAATCTTGCGTTCTCCGCGGCCACCGACACCTGCTGCTCGCTCAAACTACCGTTGTTCTTCTCTGTTTGCTGCCTTGCTTTAGATTACTGGGCGTCGGAATATATTTGGCAGAAAAATTCTTATTCCCAGAAAATAGAAAATTGAATCACTAGAATTTTCTTTAAAGAAAGATACTAGAATCTCATCCATATTTCATTCTAAGATAATTTATTTCTTGTTTGATGATTTTTATGAATTATCAACCTACTTTTAGTTGTGTGTATTTGAATATTATTTTTATATACTAACTTACTAACTCTTCCAAGTCAAGTTTAGATCCTCTCCCAGTAACATTTGCATATCTTCTTCACCAGTGACCAGTCAACTTATATTTCTTATAGCGTGTTACAAAACTTGGTGAAAAAAATTACATATTACCAGACACCAATTTCAACTTAAAAATAACACTAAAAACCGTTAATTTTGTCCCGTTGAACATCCAAAGAAAATTAACCCAAACAAAGAATACACCGAATTAGTCAATATAAAAAATGCTTGACAATTGCTCCCTGCACGTGCACCCAATTTCATAATGGAAAGACTAAAATGCCTTTTCAGGATTTTTTTTCTGGAACAAATTTTTTTATTGTGGATTTTTTTATCCGAATGGGTTTTGATTTTTTTTTCCAGATTTTGATTTTCGGAACACACAAATCTTTTCTGATCTATTTTTTCCGGAATATATTATTTTCAATTACGGGTCATTCTCGGAATGAAGAGCATTTCGAAAATTTAAATCTGTGTTGGGTAGAAGGTGTGGGAAGAATTTGCCAAAATGCTTTTTTCCTTTCTTGTCATTTAAAGTTGTCACACTCAGATTTAAAAAAATAAGAAACTTTTGATACATCATTTCTCTCATTTATAATTTGAGTATTGCAAATGTTGCTGTTTTTTTACAAGAATGTGATTGTCTTCAAAATTTTAAGATAATTAGATAACGAAAGCACTTAAAACATCAACAAAATTCTTCCTAAAATCCAACAAAAAGATCAGAATTTCTTCCTACAACTGACAATCTAATCTTTGTGACCAACATTCAACAAAATATTAAACTGAGCATCATAGAAGTTTTCCAGAAACTTGAGTAAGATGAACTTTTTCAGTAAGTACAAGAACTCCATATATAACTACAGATCACAGCAGAACAGAAGCGCATTTCACAGTAATCTCATTCTTTAAATTCTAGTCCAATTCCAACAATTGAAACGCATCATTTCGACCATAGAAGAATAAGGGAGATACAAATCTATTATATATGACAAACTGTTTCAGAAGCAAAAAAAAGTGACTAAGCTGCATTAGTCGAGATTTGATAGCTCAATAATCTCTCGGCGTAAAACAGAAAAGTAGAGAAGAACTAACCCCTAAGCAATTCGCTTTGGATCTTAAAAGCCAGAGAATATCTCCGTAACAATTTCAATTCAACATAATACAACAAAAAAGGCCGAACCAACCTGAGAAGAATCCACCGGACACACCGGCCTTCCAGATCCCGCCGTTTACACCCGCGCGACGGCCGGAACGGCAGCAGAAGCGGCGGCGCCACCGAGGAATGAGAGGAATCCCGTACTGTTAGACTCCTGTTCGTCGAGAAACAGATCCTCGGGAAGGCGAAACGCGCCGTGCGCGCACACAAATGCCAATCCAACCATGAGAGCGGAGATCAACAAGGACCCAACGCTAGTGAGGAAAATTACGAACACGGTGAGCACCACCAACATCCCAAGGGTTTCGCGATCGGCGAAGGTGCGTCCGAAAAGAACGACAGGCTGATCGGAGGGGCGGAAGAGGTAGAGGAATGACCACGATGCAAGGAGGCCGAACAGGACGAGGAGCGAGAAAGGATGCGTGATGAGCGACACCGCTAGCGCGAACGCGATTAGGGTTACGTAATTGACGCGGAAGTAGGAGAAGTTCTTGCGGATCCGAGAGTAGGCTTCGGCGAGGGTGTCAGGTCGGGACATGGAGCTACGGTCGACCATCTCTGCCCACGGGCGGCGCTGTGCGAAGGCGTGACGGAGGGACGAGGACATTCGCGAGATGAAGGCACGGAACGCCGGCGTGGAAATCGGAGGCTGAGACTGCGATGCGGCGCCAGCGGAGGAGTTGGATTGGGAGGAAATTGGAAGGTTCGGTGTAGAGGCCATGGTGGCGCGTGAATCTCCAATTGCCGCGCGTGACTATGGAAGAACCGATAGAGCGAGCGAGGCGCAATGGAGACTCTGGTTGGTTGGGGGGCTTTGGGTTTGGGAACAAAGAATGGCACCACAGACCTCTTTCTATCTAATTTACTTCTCCAAACATAACCTCCCTAATGTGAGATGGCTATGGGCCCAATCTATTTCTAGAAAACATTAGTCTAAAAATAAGTCATTATGTGAAAATGGATTTCTATAATAATAAAAATAACATCGGATATGTATAATTCTAAAGAAACATATTTTTTTTAATTAATTATACTAATAATATTATTTTATTCTATAATAAGATTAATTTTGTTGATTTTTACAATAACATACTTCTGAAGTTTTTTCACATAAATACTGCCATTTGTATACTTTATCATGAATTGGGTAAAAAAATATATTATTAATTTAGATAAGTGGTGTATCGTTGACACGACTTTATATGAAGAAATTGTGTATGAGACACACGATTTTCATACAGGGAGGGATCAACATTGAAGTCGTGTCACATGTTCATGATTTTACTTGAAATCGTTTAGTATTGAGGTTGTGTCACATGTTCATGATTCACTTGAAATTAGTTAGTATTGAAGTCGTGTCACATGTTCACGATTTCACTTGAAATCGGTTAGTATTGAAGTTGTGACACATGTTCACGATTTCACTTAAAATCGGTTAGTACTGAAGTCATGTGGGACTTACACGACTTTCATTAAGTCTTGGATTATGTTTAACTATAGCACGACTTCAATGAAAAGTAATATAATTGAAGCTGTGTCACTCATGCACTACTTCAGTTGTATGAAACTTACACTAAAATCGTATATGCAGAGCACGATTTCAGCTTTGTTCATGTTCAAAACTCCAAAGTCACATGGAATGTAAGATGTGAAGAAATTCTTCCTAGTTGTAACATACATCTAACATCCCTACCAATTATCCACACGCTCACATCAAGTACCAGATTTATTGAATCATAATGATGAAGAATAATATTAGCATCACTAGTAGCATTAATTGCACGATCACCATTATCATAGTCCTTGTTTTATTACTTGTCTTTCTTTATCTTTATTCTCACTTTTCTAGATGAAATATTTTTTTATGTATCATTTTTGTGTCAATAATCACACACAACATTCTTGTATTGAGATTTGCATTTCTCTAACTTTTATGTCTATCATTACGCTTCAATTATTTCTTTTGATATCTAACCTTACTTTTTGTAACAAACTTTTAACCAAAATGAATTTGTCTTCCTTCTGATCTTCTCATTATAAGTGTTTCTCTTTGTCATTAAATATATTACCATTAGAGAAATACTGATTATGGAAGCAAAATACATCTCCTAAGAATAAAGCAAAATTAGCACTATGAATAGTCACAAACATCATTAACAATTTTTATACTAAAAGTCACAAAACATCGCTAACAATTTTTGATACTAAACTGACAACTAATCAAAACATCTTTGAAAATCATTGAAATGATTTGTAATATGAATATTTGTACTACAATTCTACAAGATTCTCTAATAAAGTACAATTAATTGTCATTTACTAATTTAGAAACAAGTAGGAAATCAATCTTCTCTCAAAGTTCTTGCATGTATTAACAACAAAATTATATATATTTTTATCTACAAAATATCTTATAAAATAACAACAATTATCATAGTTCAAAAATCTTGTTCTTCATCAAATATGAAATTTAACTTTTATGAATTCGTGATAAAAAAATGCATTTTCTTCACAAATATTAAGTCCTTCATTAATTTTCCTTTCAAAAATAATAAGCTCCACTATTCAATTTTTTTTTCATCATTTAAGCAAGCTCCAAAAGAAAGTTCCTAAACCAAAGAATTTTAATATTCCTCTTATGAATGTTATTACAGTCAATAGTCAATGAAGATGAATATTCATTGTCTGATGTGGTGCATCAAATTGAGCACACGTAATTGCAATGAAGAAAGAGAGATTCTGATGAACCCTAATTGCAAATGAAAAAGAGACAATGACTTAAGCATAAAAGAGAGAAAGACAGAGAAAAGACAATACAAAATAAATTCGTATTTACGTATATTATAAAGTAAAATACATGGTGTATATATAAGAAAAAAAGACTAAGACCTAACTGAAACAGAAAAGAAAAGTTGGGTCAAACAAACAAAGCTCAATAACTTAAAACAGAAAAACTAAATAAGTTAAGGCACATTTTCCCTGCACCCAACACATTCTAACTGGCACCCAATCACCTAATAGTAAAAGACAAATATACCCTTAATGAAATTCTGAAAAGTATAATTGTGATATGCACCCAATTTCCTGCACCAACCCTATTCTTCTCTTCTTCCATTCCATTGTGCCTGAAGCAGTGTCGCAGCCACCGAGCCACCGTGTTGTCCAGCCACCGTGAGCAAGCTTGTTGTCCAACCACCGTGAGCGACGTTCTTCTCCATTCTTCTGCACCCACCGTGACCTTCATTATCGCAAGCAGAGCACCAGAGTCGAAGGTACGTCATGCTTCCGGATATTTTTACCCGTAAGTGAGTGAGAGTTGCAGATATTTTATCCGCAAGTGACCTTTGAGAGTTGTGGATATTTTTATCCGCAAGTGACTTTTGAGAGTTGCGAATATTTTTATCCGTAAGGGAGAATTTAGTTCCGGTTTTTTTTATCCGTAAATGAGTTTGGGGTTCGGATATTTTTATCCGTAAGTGTGTTTTGACTTACGGATATTTTTATCCGAAATATAGTTTAGGGTTGCGGATATTTTTATCCGTAATAGGGTTATGTGTTGCGGATATTTTTATCCGAAATTTGTTGTTGTCTTGTGGATATTAATATCCGTATTAGTGTTGTTGTTTTGCTTGTATGGATTAATTTATATGTTCTTTTATGCTATATGTGTTATAAATTTTTATATATGTTGGATTGAATGTTAGATGGTGAGGACTAGAGGTGGAGGAAGTTCTAATTTGGACCGT
>Ga0123341_1004662_pt1 | contig 12077 bp, 7 predicted proteins | sample Turbeapinknodule_FD_89959 | JGI IMG/M metagenome (GOLD analysis project Ga0123341, IMG submission 89959) | Root nodule microbial communities of legume samples collected from Mexico - Turtle bean Mexico pink nodule | ecosystem: Host-associated > Plants > Roots > Nodule | place: Mexico: Nepantla... | reverse complement strand
GTCTAACACAATTTTAAAAATGAGAAATACATTAATTTTCTAAAAATTAGATTTATAGTATAAATTTTTATTATAATTACAAAAATAAAGAACAAATCTTTTTTAAACCATTATAAGAAACATTTTTATACTAAAAAATTGAAATATATTTGTACATAGATAAAAATTGAAATATATTTGTACATAGATTTGTGTATTTGTGTCTTATATTTTATACATTATACATATTTTTGTGTTGTATTAACATAGCTATCAAGATTAAGGATAATATTTTTGTGTTGTATTAACATAGCTATCAAGTTTTATATCCTTAATCTCCAAGTAGCGTTGATGTGCTTTGTCTGCAGGTAATTCTCTACTACTTAAATATGTTTAGCATTTTAAATTTGAGATAAACATTTTTTTTTATAAAACAATCTTTTTAATCTTTAAAATTAAAACAATGTTGTAGTCCTTTTATGCAAATTTTTTGTTTAAAAATTCCGTAAAAAGATTGAAATAAAAATGTGGTAGGATTTTCTAAAATAACAGGAGATTGTTATGCAAATTATGCAAAGGAAATGTGTTTCTTTACCCATAGACTTAGACATAACTCAACTTTTTATTCTTAGACTAATCAACAAACAAAAATATTTAATGCCCATCATTCATGGTAGTGTGGATTTTCATAAGCACAAGCTTTTCCCAAGTCATTGTAATTTGTAGCCTGATTCATTTATAAAATCCCGTTGTCATTATTGTCGGCTTCGTCTTGTACCTTGCTGACTGATCATGTTATTCATGGAGGTGTCAACACAAGGCCACATTCTATGTACTATCAATAATAACACCATTTGTACTGTCATGCAAATCATTTTTATATTTTATTATATACAAAGAAGTGAATAATATAATTATCTCTTATACACTTGTTTGTTGTAATGCATTCTTTATTATTAATTTGAAATTTATTAAAAATACAATTATTTTAATAATCTAAAAGTTCTGGTATGTACTCTCTCATTTGGAAATCGAAAATCGAGGTTAATATTAGTTTATACATTTCTTTCAGTTTTACTCATTAAAAGAATAAAATCGTGACAAAATAATGATTTTAACACTATCTAATAATATTTAAATTAAAAATAATAATGAAAAATCACTAAAAAGAATAATAGTCTGTAAAATGAAAAAGTTCTCCATAATATGTATGAATATTCATAAAATATCATGCATAGGATCCTGCTAAATACTTTAAATACTCCTTATTACACTGCATGTTTTTTTTTTCCATAGAATCCTTTTTGAATATTAGTAATGGTTTATTTATAACTGCAATTGGCATCTTACTACGATTTTATGCAGAACAAAAATTAAAGGAAAAATGTCGATCCATATTCAATTAAATTCATTTATTGTTATCATTATATCATATTCCCTTTCCACAGAATAAAATTATTATTATTCACACGATACCATTTTGTGGTGCACCTTATCCTAAAAAATGGAGAAAGAAAGAAAAAGGAATGAAAGGATAATTGTGGTGCTTAATCATCTTTGCAAGTTGCAAAGGAAGCGCAAAAGGGAAATAAATAGAGATGAACGCATGCAGTTGACGTGGCATCTTCAAACTCACTTTTTATTTACCCAAACCCAACCCTTCAAAACCTCAACAAACTCAACACAACACAAAATTCTCACTCTCATTCTCTCTCGATTCTACTCTTCTCTCTTCTCTTCCGTTCACGGCGGTTCTCACTGTGGCCACCGGTAAGCTCTTTCTTCCGCCGCGCAATCTCTAATGCTCTCTCATTCCGATTCTTATTCTAGGTTCAATTTTCCGAACGCTAATTTAACTCGCTTTATCCGTTCAACTTCTTTGCTGAATGTGTGAAAATGTTATCGAGTTTTGAACTAGGGTGAGTTGACTGTTGAATCTGAATTCTGAACTGCAGTTAGGTTTCGTTTCGTTAAGATCCACCTACGGTTGAAACTGAATAGTGTATGCCGATGTTAGGATTTAGGTGATGATAGCGTCTTTAGTTGCGGTTACAACGCACTCTAGGATTCGGTTTGAGGTTCCTCAACCCTAAACTATGGCCTGTATAATTTTTAGCACTCTTAACACATGTTTCACACACTCTAGATGACTTAGATTGGCCTTTTCTAATCCTGCTTTTCTTAGGAGCTTCTCAACAAACACATGTAGGGCAGAAAATAAGGAGGTAAAACAAATCAGTCTTTTGTCGTAAGTTGAAATCAACTCATTCATCTCAATTTTTTTTAGAAACACTCGGCTAATTTTTCAGAAGTTGAAGGGCGTGACTTGATTAGAATATTTTGGAGAAGTTTGATAGATTTTATCTTCCTATTTCATTTTTTATAAATCAAGCATTTCCGCGTTCAAATGTATAAGTTAGTCGTCTTGTTTTACATACTTTGTCATTGACTTGTTTTGGATAATTTTGATTTGAATACGCAGGCTGTGACCATATTTTTTTAATAAAACTTTCATGAAATGATATTAAAAATAATAATTTTATAGAGATAACTACTCTGATATGAAAATTTCATTATTCTTGGTTTCCAGGGTGAACCTTTCCGGTTTGTGGACACGCTTTAATGTACAGAAGCAGCAATATTGTGGCGAGGATTTTTAATCGTCAAATTCGCACTCCTGCTCCTGGCACTAGTGTAATTTCTCTCACTCACTACCAATAATATTTATTGTTGTTTTTTCTGAGAATTATTACAAGTGTTGTCTTCTTTAACCGCTGTTTGGTTTATTATACTGAGCTACATTATTTTTGTAAGTACTTCGGAGACAGGTATTGTTCCTTGTTATTTTTTTGCTGAAGGGAGTGTTAAGAAGAAATTGCACAATGATTGGGTTGTAAGTTTTAATTGTAGGAAATGTGAACATACCTGGTGAACTATGAAAAACATGAGTGAGGGAAGATAAACAAGGTTTTTCTTTGTTACTTTTTTTTTTTTTGTATTTAGAGAGGTTGGACAGTTTATTTGATTCCAGTTGTGTTAATCAGTGTCAAGTATAACCTGATGTTTTAAGGTGGAAGTTTGAAATGCAAAAGATATATATGATGTGCCAATTTGGAAAATTTGCTTCCACTTTATCTGATGGACAAACTAGCTTAGTGCGAAATTTATGAATTTGTTGTCTTGTTCCTCTGTTGAAGGAACCTGAATTGAATTTAATTTTTGCAGGTGTAATTTAATTCTTGCAGGTTCATCATGCTCGGCGTTTCTACGAAAATTTGGTACCAAGTTACACAGTTTATGAGGTTGAGTGCCCAGACCATTGGTTTCGTAAATTCACCGATGATGGACAGTACCTTGTAAGTTTCAGCAGAAATCATCAGGAGCTGATCGTTTATAGGCCGAGATGGCTTTCGTTTTCATGCAAAGATGAAGATTGCGATAAACATGATTTGCCACCTAGAGCTAAAAGATTTGACAGTTTTTTCACTCAACTGTACTGTGTACCACTTGCTTCTTGCAATGAACTTATATGTAAAGATTTCTTTCTTTACTTGGAGAGCAAGCAATTTGGACTGTTTGCTACTTCAACGGCCCAAGGTCATCATGAGGCACCTGCTGTTGGAGGAGCTGTCCATGGTGTTCCTTCAATTGAGAAGATAACTTTCCACCTCTTGAGGTGCTTACTCATCATTCTTTATATTCGATTTTGTTCTTATCTTCAAAATAACAAGACAAATCATACTCTGATCAATCTGGGTTTATATGCTTTCCTCATTTCTCACCTGTTGAAATAGACTGGAAGATGGAGAGATCTTGGACAAGAAGGTCTTCTGTAACGACTATGTTAATTTAGCCCATAATATGGGTGTCTTCTTGTATGATGACCTATTGGCAATTGTATCACTTCGCTATCAAACTATACATGTTCTTCAAATTAGAGATTCTGGCAACCTTGTTTATGTACGGGCTATTGGGGAATTCTGCCGTGAAGATGATGAGCTTTTTCTCAGTTCAAATGCTCAGGTCAGTAAGCTTTTGGTATTGACTTTATTTTAATAGTTTTGTTGAGCATACCATTGCATAGATTGTCATGGATTTTGAGAAAAAGAAAAATGTCATAACATTTATTTCTAATTAAATATTCTTACAAGATCAGTTAGTGGAACTGGGACATGCTACAAGAATGCATGGGTTCAAACTTCACAGTTGAGTCCACCCCATTTTTCATTCCCTTACCCCCTCCCTTCTCTTGGGGCTTTCCGTTGGCCTCCCCTACACCTCAATAGTGGTCCTCCCTTTAACTAAAATAGTTATTTTAAGGGTACTTATACAATTCAAGGGCATGACTTGGCGTTATGCTGGCTTATGACTTAGAGGTCATAGGGTCCAATCCTAGAAGCAACATATCTGCTTGTAGGGTTAAGGCTGCGTACTTTTACCCTTCCTAGACACCACTCTGGGTGAGAGCTCTTGTCCTTGTACACTGGGCTGTCATTTTCTGCTTTTACAGTTGATTTTCTTTTAAAATCACCGGGATAGGTAACATCTTGGGAATTATTTTCAATTCTGTTTCAGTGGTTCAAGTTAATAATTTTGTGATCATCATTAATTGTCTCTACATCCCAATCATCCTTTATAAATTATGAGGCCATTCAGGCTCAATATTGATAATTCTGAAGGTTTTGTGGCATATGTAAAGAGCTAAACTAAAAAATATAGGCCAATCACCAATCATTCTAACAGGGCATGGCATTTTTTGACAAAAATAAACAGCACCAGTTTCCTGGAAACCACATTGATAATCACATGCCTCAAGGCCAGACTAATCCGGAGAATTCTTTTCTGAGTGGAATAAAACAGCGATTGCTTTCATTCATATTCCAGGGACTATGGAATGAAGAAAGAGATGAGACATTGGTTGGTCTTCTAAATTTTCTTTTTATTGCTGTACAATATTCTCCTTCTGTACTTTATATAGCTACTATTCTATGCTTGATGTGTACAGTTCTTATATTATATTTGAAGGTTATCCCCCTCCCCATCTTATGCTGAAATTCTTTCCTTTTGCTCTTCATAGCAATTGCTTTAAAGATCTCGCGTCTTATATGCTGTCACTTCCCTTTGAACATTGTTTGTTGCTCTACATCCAAATTTCTGTGTCTTCACAGGCATATAAATGTGCAGGAATAGGAACACGTGACCTTTGTTTAATTGTTGTCCAACACAGTCATTATTATTGCACACTCACATCTTGCATTAATTTAAAAGGAGAAATTACAATGAAGGATTGTTGGTAAAATTATTTCCATTTCAAGAATAGTTAACCAGACAACCAGTTACTCATGTTCCAAGAGTGGTTACTGAATAACAACCTATTGACTTTATTAACCACCTGTATGCTTAATGATTCCTAGACTATAAACACTTTTACTATTCTTTCTCCCTAATTTTCCGTTGTCTGCATTTCTACGTATCCCATCACTATTAGGACATTTTCAAGCATGAGTACGCATATGGATAAGGAAATATTCTAAAATGTGAAATGCCAGGCTTACATATTGCAGCAATGCCTTTTTATAATGACAAAAGAAACGATTCTTTGTGTATGAGTGTGTAGGCAAACATATATGTACCTTTTTAAATGTTTACCCCTTCCATTTTTCCTAATTACTGTTTTGTAATTTTTTCTGTCTTTGATTTCTGTGTTTTGAAGTTGTGGGTGTACACGACTTTGGCTGTTGTGTGTATACGACCTGAGCTCCGTATCTTTCCAATTTTTTTTACAATGTAGAAATTAATTTTTTTATTATTCCCCTCTCATCTACCAGAGGATTCAAGGGCTTAGGAAGAAATTTTACTTCCACTTTCAAGATTATGTTGATTTGATTATCTGGAAGGTAGGGTCTTTGACACATTTTATGCATCTTAAATGACTTTGTCACAGCTTTATCATCTCAAGAACATTTGCTAAAGAATGTAATATTACATCTATTCAACTCGTGGGCAGGTACAATTCTTGGACCGACACCATTTGCTAATCAAGTTTGGTAGTGTAGATGGAGGGGTGAGTTCTCTTTGTTCCTTTTCCTTTGAACACTTTGACTCCAAGAATGATTTTTTGCATATTACAATTTGGTATAGATAGTATAAAATGGGCCATGGCTCATGTTTAGGCGTTTATCTGATTAAACATTTCAAAAAATTACAACCTGGAGATTTGAGTGGAATCATTATGCTCTATCGAAGTAATATGACAACTGTGTTAATCTTTCATGCTTTCAAGCCTCAGGTGGCACGAAATGCTGATCACCACCCTGCTTTTGTTGCTGTATATAACATGGATACAACTGAAATCGTATCATTTTATCAGGTACATTTGTTTTTCATCTTGTTCTATTTCTTTTTGGGTTCCTATGCGCTGGTCTGTTGGAGTTTTTAGTGACTCAGTTTTACATCTTACCAGAATTCAGCAGATGAGCTTTATCTGTTGTTTGACCAGTTCTGTGACCACTTCCACGCAACATCAAGGAATTTAATGTATATGAATTTCATATCTTCTCATTCAAACAATATCCATGCACGGGAACAGCTACGGAGCATAAAAGATAAGGCAAGCAACCCTTCGCAGGTAGTGAGGTTTTGTTGGTTGTATCCTACTAATCACTCTCACCCTCTGTCCCTCCCTTCCCGGACTAACGGAAAGCTAAGGAGTTCTGAATATATATATATTTGTTGTTTTGCAGTTTGTGAAGAAGATGCTTGCTTCTTTGCCTTTCAGCTGTCAGTCTCAGAGTCCTTCTCCTTACTTTGACCAATCTCTTTTCCGGTTTGATGACAAGGTTTACTATAGATGTTTGTTTGCTTCTCTATTTTCCATGCAGTGACCAGAATTCTTTTTAATTAAATTTATATATTTGGGACAAAGTTGGGTATATACTTGTGAAAGTGGAGTTCCAGCTGTTAGATGAGCATTGATAATTAATATTTAGTTGGAATGGGGAATCACACTGAGGTCCACCTTTGGAGAAACATCAGTTGGAGTTGTTGCTTAGGGCCTGTCTTTTTATCCTGTTCTGTAAGGTATCATGTTGAATGCCCATTTTGTCAATGTTAAGGCTTTTAGACATGTGGAAAGAAATTTGAAGCTTAGTTTCTTTTGGTGGAGATGGCGGCAACCTTTGCAAAACTGATATTGCCTCCTAGTATCTTAAAAGTGATATAGTTATTGGAATATAGATTCTAAAGGCTGATTACTGATGTAGAGATTCCAAATTTATTGAAAAAAACGGCTGACCGGGAGGTGTAGATTTTACTTTGAATTACTTTTCTTTTGCAAGAATGATTTTCTATGGTTAATTTATGTGGGAAAAAGGGGATTGGAGGGAAGAAAATTTGACATGCTTGTCGTTGTTACCCCATGTAATAGGGGGTTGTTTGTATACTCGCATTAAACACACGAACATGCGCAACTATCTGCAAGATGTGCTAAATAATGGATGAAAAAAATTCTCAGTCGTTTAAATAACTTTTGTTTCTCTCCTTTATAGTCCACACAAATTTACGTTTTTTCACGTGTATTTTTAATTCTTGCCCATCATTGCAGCTGATTTCTGCAACTGATCGACATAGGCAGTCTACTGACCATCCAATCAAGTTCATTTTGAGGAGGTATCCATATTCTCTCAAATTTAAGATCAAACCAGGTGCGCTTTTTCTCTTGTTCAACCTTTTATTGCTGTCTAAACTTAAAAATGACGAGGCTCTCTCACTTTCGAAAGTAAAACAAGGGATGGGATGTGGGTTTTCTCATTTGGATGAAGCGTGATAGAGTGAAATGCATGGGTAATTTTCCACTCAATTTTCATCTGCTTTCTGAACATGAACTCAACAAACTTCATTAATTAGGTCCTGAAGCTGGTTGTATGGATGGTCGTGCAAAAAAGATCTCTTCATTCCTTTTTCATCCAATTTTGCCCCTTGCCCTCTCCGTTCAACAGACTTTGTTCTTGCAGCCTTCAGTTGTAAATATCCACTTTCGAAGATGAGCGTAGAATTATAGATTGTGAAAAATGAGTTTAGATTTACTTGTCTTCCACTGCTGAATCAAGAGAAAATGTACTTCAATCAGGTTCTAATGATTGCTGTGACAGGAGACGTACTTTTAAATTTTGGTCATTTGATTTTAAAGTTTAGTGGTTGTCTTATGTCAGAAATATAGCATTACTTACACTCTTATTCATTTCCTGTTAAGATTTTCAAGAAAGCTTTGTTATCTGTCTACGAACTCACCATTCATAATTTATTATTTTATGACATCAATACATATTCTATTCTTGTAACTTTGTTTAAAAATGTTAAACTTATTACTGAAAATTTCATCATTTAAAGAGTATTGAAAAACTCTTATTTGCAATAGTAGGTTGGTTGTCTCCACTCCTCAGCATTGCAAAGATTTCCTTGTACACCACTTCAACTTTTCGTGTTACACGTTATTTCAAAGATTCTATTGCCTTAATATGAAATATATTTATTTATAGGTTGATCGTTTTCATATATGGTCTATAATTTATAGTTTATTTAATTTAGTTTTTATTAAAATACTTTGACTTTGAAACACATGTTAAGATTAACACTTAAATCACGTAATTCAAATAATTTTAATAATAGATTACAATTTCGAAAGTCCTTAAAATTTCTGACTTTTAGGACATGTGTGATCAAAAGATTGTACATAAAGGTCTAATAAGATTTATTTGAATATACTTTCATATAAGAAAATTGAAGATCTTGATCATAGAAGTAAAAATGTTTCTTGGATCATAAGAATAAAAATTAAAAAATATTTTTTTATTTATTTTGAAAATATATATTTTACTAACAATTAATAAAACATTAATTAAAGCATGAGCCTCATAATATTCTTGTATTAAAATAAAAACTGTAAAGAGATCTTAAAGGTAATATGATAGAATGAAATATACATTTTTGTATAGTAAAGCTGAATAAAAAGTAAATTAAATTAGTTATTTCTTTGAAGAATTTGATTAAAAGTTTTGCGGAATAAACGAGAATCACAAAATATTACTATATGATATATTCTATTGCTAGATAATTATATTACATCATAATCTTGTACCTAAAGTAAAGAACACTGAAATGGATGATCTAATGATACACTGCTCCACTTGGGCATCAACTCCTACTACTAAAGAATTCTCTAAGATCAAAATTCAGTAATGGAATTGAATATTTTTTCTAATTCAGGTTACCACCACAGGTGTATGAGCTCCTGAAATTCCAAGGTAAGATTGAGTGGTATGTGTACCAAATGATTTATTGTTTAATGTTTGATTGAACTCTGCCCACTTCATTTTCATGAAACTACTCTTCCTCCACGGACCCACGTGCATTTTCTTCTCCTTCATTGATTTCTTTGCAGCATTGCACATCACTCGAATAATGGCAGTCAAGAACTCTGGTTTTCCAATATAAAATTCAGGCAAACACGACACCAGATCCTGGTAATTTTCACTCGCTTTTGCAATCTGAAACTGTTCTCTCAACTCCAATTCGATCAGGATACGAATCTGATTCTTCTTTGATGATGTATTTGCAAACACTTCAATATATTCATGACACCCTAATGCATACAATATATTTCATTAAATAAGCTTTGTTTCTAAATAACATTCAAATTTGGAACATAGATATATAATCTTATGCTAATCAACTATTAATTACATATACCTCCTGGAAACTTTTTTGTGGTTTCCCATTTTGAAACACAAAGGTTTGTAGTGAATCCTCTATCTCTGAGCTTAGTAACAATTTCTCTTCTCAAACAGGTGCTGCAATCTAAAAAGTTAGCCTTATAGCAGCTGCAGAAATCTGAACCCTTCACCTCTTCTATGATTCGACCAACCTCTCGTCTCAATTTTGAGCCACTTTGACTGTAATGCTCCAAAATTTCCTAAACAAAATTAAATCATTTTATTTTTTCTTATAAAAAAAATCATTAGACAAATTGAAAACACCTTCCATTTTTAACACATTGCAATCATAAACCTCTACTATTTAAACATCATCCTAACTTTCATACTTCATTCTAGACAATTGCAAAAACATGATTTGTAAAAACACACTCATCTCAATATTTATTGCATAAACACTATTAGACAAATATGACAATTGTGTTTCAAATGCCCCCACCCCCTTTTGTTTTCTAGATTTTAAAATAATGTATCACACGTTGATTCAATCAAGTAAACATCTTGTTTCAAAAAAATAAATCATTTGTGGTAGAGATCATTTTTAGGAAAGTAATCACATATTTTAAAAAACCTTTCATAAAATTAGTAAAATTAAGCAGTTATTTCTCAAGTAATTTTTTAATTATAAGATTTTTTTAGCTATCAACTCAATTTTCAACTAGTTATGTCAAATAAATCTACCTATATACAAATTAAATAAACATACCTATATAATAATTTTCATATCATATAAGTTTAAACTTCAAAGGAATATTCGAATACTTTAAAAGTATCAAACAATTGGTGTAATATGAATTTTATTTAAAACAGATAAAAGGAGAAATATAGTGAATGGCCACAATTAATATGTGGTACAACTTTAGCAAGTTGCCATTGATCACGACCTTTGTTAAAGAATATTCTTTCTACCAATATTCTCAGTATCAGACAAAACCAATAATTTCTGTTACTTTTTTTCTGAGATTAGTTTATGCAGCTACTCAGCTGAAAACCAGACCAATCATATTGCTAATCAGAATGAATATATTTGTTGATGATGAAGATTGAAAACAATTTCATTCCATATCTTATATATAGTACACAACCCCTTCACATCGAGATCGACAGTTCGTGTGTGAAACAATATATTATAGGATGGTCCAATAACAGGTGTCCTAATAAGCCAAACAACAATCACTATAATAGGTTCAAAATGACTCTAATACTATATTAAGAAGTGAATTTTAAACTTAATTCAATCTCATAAAATCGGTTTAAAAGGTGAGATTTACACTCCTTTATATAATATAAAATTTCTTACTCTCTATTGATGTGGATCTTCAACCTATGTTAAAATCAATTTGGCCAAAAGGGTATTTGGATTTGATCAAACTAGCAACTAAACCAGACACAGTTTCTTAATGAATGTTGAAAAATGGTGTCTGTGTGTATATGTATGTACCTGAAGCAGTGCGACCTGAGATTCCCAATACAAAGTCCTCTGGGATGAATCATCAGAATCGCTGTTGTCTTGCCACCATAGATCCTCCTCCACTTGAAGCTCTGATTCATTGGAAAAATTGGAATGGTAATGATAATATTGTTCATCAATGAACATAAACACTTGCTCTTCCAAGCTGTCCATGCTAGCCCTTTTTTTCACTCTTCAACAGCACCAGAGATTAACTCCAACCTTAGTTTCTGTGTGCACCAGTTGCAATAACAAATTCAGGAACAAAATTTTATTATGTTGGTGTGGAAGAAGAGATCATCAAAAAACAATGCTCTTCTTACAACAAAATCAACATCTTGTGGACGTATTTATAGGCATAGATGCATGTGGGGTGTGTGTATATGATGATACCATCAAAATAATGGACATGCATGACCTTAGGTTACTGCTACCATCCAATTGCCATTTCTTATTGATGCTTAATTTTACCCATCATCATTTTTAGAGAGACTAATTCCATCTATCCAAGACAAACTTATCCACCCACAATTTAGAAAAATCTCTCTTCAAACAAAACATTTTCTTAACCACAATAATTTGCTACCATAATTTAAACATTTAATGATGTGTCACTATACTTTACCACACTTTTATTTTTTGGTATTAAAGGAAATAGTAAAGATTTTTTTTTTCTAATAATAATAAAGGTTAAATATGTTTTACGTGTATTACTTTCACATAAAACAAATTTCGTCCTTAATTCAAACTTTAGATCTTCGTAAAAATTTATTGAAATGTGTTTTTTTTAGTTTTTTTTTTAATTGACAAATAAATCTTCAATGTTATTGTATTAGGATCTTAGAATATTCATGTTGACTTATTGATTAAATGAATAT
>Ga0123341_1004661_pt1 | contig 12079 bp, 5 predicted proteins | sample Turbeapinknodule_FD_89959 | JGI IMG/M metagenome (GOLD analysis project Ga0123341, IMG submission 89959) | Root nodule microbial communities of legume samples collected from Mexico - Turtle bean Mexico pink nodule | ecosystem: Host-associated > Plants > Roots > Nodule | place: Mexico: Nepantla... | reverse complement strand
TCTTCGTAAATGATATTCTTCTCACTAGAAATAATATTGTTATATGTTATTGAAAACATTTTGTAAGCTAAAATATATGAGGGTAAAATATTAAAATGTGTTTACTTCAAAAAAATCACATAAAAGTTTTTACATAAAATAATTTAAAACATAGTAAATTAATTAATTTTAATAATAATTTGATTATATTGTTTATAATTTAATATGCAAATTTAATAACAACAAAAAATCCACTATAAACTACACTTATTTTTTAAACAATGACCCAAACATCACACATTAATTGAAACTTTTATCTACTCATATTTTACTTACAGCCATAAAATAATCTTTCTCCAGAATCGCTCTCTCTAATACTTAAACTTTTCAATTGCAATTTAACTCACTTAAATTTTATCACTGAGATATAACCTATCACAATCACCCCTTTTTTTTTAATAATATCTTAATTAAACTTGTAACCTCATAGAAAATATACACTATTATGAATCATATACTTTAAATATAACTTAATCTTATAAAATTATTTATAGTATAATACTCAATTTTTTGAAAATAAGTTATATAACTTACGTCATATACAATTATTTTTGTTTAAAGTTTATATCAGATATCCAATATGAACCTTCTTTAAATCAACTGTTTTAAAAATAATAATTAAGATGCTTTTTAATAATTAGCATTATAAAAATGTTTGAATGGATGAAGTTATACGAAACAAGTATGAATATAAACAGTAGAAGTATAGATGTAGACTATTGCTGATAGAAATTGTCTACGGAGACAGCACTATCTTAACTAACCAGAGAAACAACCATGTCACGCTTCTATAGTTGATACGCTTTATTCTTAACGTCACTCATAGAAGACAATTATTGTTTATTATCACAACTTTACACTCCAAATCATTTTTTACCCTATTTTTAGATGCTACCTTATCTTCCAATTATTTTAAATATTCTTTATGATATAACTTTTTAATTAAATTTTGATGCACATAGTCCATGAATAGATTGAAATGCTATATTGGTCTATTCATTACTCCTAAATCCATCCAATTTTAATGTATTCGTTTCAAGTATAAAAAAGGTAAAACTGTGCGATGTCAGTTATGCTTTAAACTTCAAAATATTAACTTCTATTTACAAAATTAATTTCTAAAAATATTATTATCCAAATATCAATATTTTTTTCTAAAAACTTCTAATAACAAATTATTATGTACTGATATAAACTACCTAAAATTTTAAAAACTTCAAAAATTAAAACAACATAAAAACAATGTTATTTTATAATTTTTCAAACTTTTTTATGAATTTTTAAACACTGTTAAATTATAGACCAACAAAACGCATAAAAAACTTAATTGATAAAATTTTAAAAAATGATAATTAAAGAGTAAAATATAAAATTAAGTTTGTGACAAGGTGAGAAGAAGGAAGCATCCAACTTGGTAAATGGAAGTAGGATGCAGGACACGTGGCTGCGGCTGATCCTGATGATACGTCACCCCACTCGCACCCCTTCACCCTTAAGACCTCCCGCTGGTCATTTTAAAACGCCACTTCTACACGTTTTTTCTGTTTCTCTCTTCAACCCCCTCACCCCTCTTTCTCCGGCGACGATCAGATTCCGCTCACTCCTCTCGCCGGCGACCCTTTACTCCTTCTTCTTCCGTCCATTCCTCTCCGATTCTAGTAGTTAACCTCTCACCACCATGAATCCCGAATAGTAAGTGCATATTCTCCTCGCTGCTTCAATTGCGAAAATCCCGCTCCGAATCGTTTCTTGTGTTCTAAGCTCGTTTAGATCTGCAGTCGTTGTCGAGCGTAGTGTTGAATTTTGTATTTGCATAGTGTTGTCTCGGTTATTTGAAATTTGTTTTACTGGATCGTGCTTCTTGAAACTTTCTCACTGATTAGATCTGTTTCTTTAGACCGTAGATCTGTTCGCGTGTTCAATTATATTAGAGCTATTTGTGAAATGTTTGCTTCTCTGATCTGGTTTAGGACTTTTAAACGTTTTATCATAATAATAGTCTTTCTGTAATGATGAAATAACTGCGGAAACTGGGTCAGTATTATATGCTATCAGAACAAGATGCCAGCTTGTTCATTAGTTAAGATATGTGAATTCTAAGGACTTAGGTTGCTTGTTGTGATTTGTAAATTTATTATACTTGATACCTTAGTCTCTCCCTCCCTCCCTATCTCTCTTTTATTTTTCTCGCGGTGATTAATGATGTTGTATTCTAACTAAATAACAGTTATTATTTGATTCTTCTGTTATGAAAAAAAGTCGTATGGGTAGATCTATGAACGTGATGATTAAGCAACGGGTGGTCCTTCCTAAAATAAATTGATTTATAAATTTAAAGGCATTTTCAGTTGTTAGTGTTGATTCTTGCTGAGGCCATAAATATGTCGTGCAATCTGCTTGGGTACTGCTAAGAGGACTAAAAGTTTATTGGAAAAACTCGTGACTTTTGTGCAAAATCTGTGTTTGAGTGGACAAGTATTGTACAAATCACGAGACAAAATTAATAGTAAACATGACTATATCTACTATTATTATAAGTGATGATGTCCTATACGTGGCAGCTTGCATGCTACCTTTTAGACGTTCTTGTTTTGCTGTGGCGTGCTATGGAACCTGTGGTCGTCTTATGTGCTATATTTCCGTATCATTGGGTATTGATAAGCAGTTCCTTAATAGTAATACTTTCCGGTCTTTGATTGGAGCTTCACCATGTTTTTTGCAGCGATTATTTGTTCAAGCTTTTGCTGATTGGAGATTCTGGTGTAGGCAAGTCATGTCTTCTCCTCAGGTTTGCTGTAAGTTCTGAGCATCTGTCCTTTTTATTATTGTTTTTATATTTCCTTTCTTGTTTTGCAATTAATGAAAAAGGAATTTGAAGATTCCAACTATTCCATTTCCCTATATTTATGAAGGTCCAAATTTTATGAAATATTAGAGATTTATGCTCTACATATGGTGTGAGTGGTATTAGAACTTTGGACCCTCAGGTTAGAAATTAATATACCGTAGTGTGTGTATTGGTGGAGGTTACAGTTCTACCAAAAGTTTACATTGAATTTGTTTTTAAGAAGTGGAGTCTACCCTTATATTTAATTTTGTTGTGAAACAGGATGATTCATACCTTGATAGCTATATCAGTACCATTGGAGTGGACTTTGTAAGCATTTGTATTCAGCATTAACCTAATCTCGATTTTATTTTTAGCACAAATATGTGACTAATTATTTACCACGCCCTCTTTTATAGAAAATCCGCACTGTGGAGCAGGATGGGAAGACTATTAAACTTCAAATTGTAAGCACCTGATCTTTGACTTTAATAAATGTTATTTGTGTTGTGCTTTGACTCAAATTGATTTGCTTCTAACGTAAATGTTTTCATGATTATGTGTCAATTTTGGTTTCTACTTCTAAATTACATCTTGTGAAATTGTCTCTTACTAGAATACCTATATAATCAATTTCGGTGTGCTTAGAAAAAATGCTCAATCCGAGTTTATCACTCACGTATTCAAGAATCTCTTTGTTTATGCTTAATGTAATAATAATGTAGTTCATTTACCAAGACGCTCAATCCAAGTTGTTTTCTGTCACCAATTTTGTAGTAGGTCGGGCCAAACTGTAATATTTGAGAGCTTAAGGTTATCCATGAAAAAAGTAGGAAATTATTTGTTACACCTGTCCCATTTTTTTGGGATTGTTGCTTTACTCTCTTTTGTAATTGTTGACAGATTTTTCTACATTTTTTTACCATATAGTGGGACACTGCGGGTCAGGAACGTTTCCGGACAATCACTAGCAGCTACTATCGTGGGGCTCATGGCATTATTGTGAGTCTTTGAATCTGGTTCTCCTTCTTGAGTTAGTTTCCTTTGGTTCTTTGGAAAGCATCGGTGTAACCATGTTGCTTATTTTTGCAGGTTGTTTATGATGTCACTGACCAAGATAGCTTCAATAATGTTAAGCAGTGGCTGAATGAAATTGACCGTTATGCAAGTGAAAATGTTAACAAGCTTCTAGTTGGAAACAAGTGTGATCTTACAGCAAATAAAGTTGTGTCCTATGAGACAGCAAAGGTGATTCTAAATTTTATTTTGTTTTTGTTGTGTATTTTTCCCACCGACATCTGTTGAAATTGTTCATTTTGTCATTTTGTCTAATGTTCTGAAGTTTGTGCTTTCTACTTTTATCTTTGCAGGCATTTGCGGACGAAATTGGAATTCCGTTCATGGAAACTAGTGCTAAAAATGCCACTAATGTGGAGCAGGCTTTCATGGCCATGGCTGCTGAAATTAAAAACAGGTCAATAAAGGACCTTGTTTCCCTTCTATTAGTTATTGTTATTCATTTTGTTTGAAATTGTGGATTTAAATGAAATTTATTTAGTAAGTTCCTTTAATGAACTTGATATGATATCTTTGGTTCTTTTCCACAGAATGGCAAGCCAACCAGTGAACAATGCGAGGCCTCCTACAGTCCAAATTCGAGGACAGCCAGTGAACCAGAAGGGAGGTTGCTGCTCGAATTAGAGACGAAGTATTTGTGATCTTAGACGTTTATATGTGTCTCAGTGGCATGTAAAACTAGCTTTTCACATATTGCTTTTATATGAAGATTGTTCGTCATCATTTGTTCCTTATCGTTAAGTCGTTGTTAAAACTTCCATTCTTTTCAATGTATTTGATTTAAAAAAACATTTGTACAAAATTAGGAATATTAGTAAATAGCAGTATTTGTCTTGTTCTTTGTTCCATGCTCATTCACCTCATTTCATCGGCTTCTACATAGATTGCTCTCACTTGTCTCTCTCTGAAGGAGTAGAATCTCTTGTTCAATTGCATTCACTCTTGTAAGTCTAGTCATAAAATAATGGAAAACTGGATTTTTTTTTAATAAAAAAGTTTGCCAGTTATTGGCGTTTATCTTTTCATTTTGTTTTTTTTTTACTATCTTGTCAATGTTCTATATTTTTTTGCTCTAGAAAGAACGCCAAGCGTCAGCGTTAGGGATTAAAGGTTCAAAACACAAGCAGTTATTTTTTAAGGATATTATAAGTTTAGAAATAAAATGTAGTATTGGAAAAATGATTGAACCAAGAGAATACAATTATTAAAAAACTACGATGCTGTCTTCTCCTGTCGCGACAGTAAAACATAACGACTTTCCAGGTCTTTCTCTCTGGATGTCGGCATACATGCTTCCTTTGAGTTTCTAAATTAGTAACACTGTCATTTCCTTCGAATAAACAATCTGGCCTAATCATTGCGGAAGCACTAGGCCCAATGTATTTCCCATCTTAATAATTATCAGTTTTTAAAGTTAAAACAAATCTATCAACAAATTAGACAGTTTTAATTAAAAATCAATTCGAATATGCTTTGAGTCCAGATCCTCTCTAGCAAAGATTTCTTCTCTACAACAAGAATGAGTATCGTAGGATTGGTTTAATGGCTCATTAAAACTCAAAAAGATAGTTTATGACTGAGATTAAAATTCGAAGAGAGACACACCCCTTTGAACCAGGATCCAGGACAACTTGGAATCATGTTTTGAACCAGGCTCCCACACCTGACCCCAATCTACATTACTAACCGACAAGCTACCATGGCTGTGTGAAACCACCGCATACCATACCCAAGCAAACTGCATTCTCACCATTAGATTGTATTGCTTTGTGAATTTTGCACTTTTTATAATTGATGCATGACATAATTTTGGTTTCAAAGTGGTTGATGTAATGGATTTGGATATTTTTCCGTCTGTGGTTGACAAAAAGAGTCTTGTTTAATATATCTAACCATTCATTCATTTATTGTATTTAATACTTCATGTGTTGTTGAAATAAAAACTAACTAATCCGCTAGATAGTTCCATGGAGTCCTATTTGACACTCATAAAGTAAAATATATCTACTACACAGCCCAAAATATTAATATTTCAAATTATTAAGTTAGATTTGTTTTATATTTTTTAGCTTAAAATACCAATGTATATTATTATATTATTAAAATAGTTATTTAAGTGGGTGTAGTTGTGTCAAACTATAGTTTTTCTTTCCATATTCCTTTCATGGCTTTAGTTTTTTTTTAACGATAATAAATGTAATAAATAATTAGGATTTAATAAACAAGAATAAATGCTCTTTTGGATGCTATCGTGCTTTACTATGAAGAGTAGTTTGCTTGCTGTATGCTATAATATGACTTGAAATTGCTCAAAATTTTCCCATCTATTGTGGCTGTCAACAGAACCTATTGGCACAAGACTAATATTTTGGTAAGTAGATGTTTATCTAGAATTTAGAGAGATTTAACAAGAGCATTCAAGTGTACATGTGCAACTCTTGAATTGCAAACTATAGCTGGAAAATAAGAACACCTCCACGATCTTGGAGCATTTACACATATTTTTTCAAAAATCAAAGAATACAAATGAACTGGTACATAGCCAAATTTTTTACACTGGAATCTCCAGTGGGACTATATATTATAGGTGGTCCGATAGCGGCCTGATAGGGGGTGGCACAATAGGCCCAACATAAACACTCACTAGAATAGGCTCGAAAATGGCTCTGATACCATATTACGAAGTGAACTTTAAGCCTAACTCAATCCCATAAAACCGGCTCTCATAGGGTTGAGGTTTGCACCCACTTATATACAATGAAAGGCTCTAATCTCTAGTCGATGTGGGATCTCCAACACATTTCCTTAACAACTTAGAAACTAAAAAATTCTAACTAACAATAACCAACTATGTCTATCCTTTATTTAATCATTTTTTCTCCTATAACAAACTTGTAAAGATTTATCAAGTATATGAGATTCAACAAAATGGAGGAAAAATGAGAATGGCTATTAACTGGCACAACCTCCCACTTTTAAACATTGTAGAGCGGAAGGGTGGGAGAGATTGGAGAAAAAAGGATTCACGGTTGACCATCTGCCGGATGGTTACAACTACCACTGATTTAACATGTAGAAGATATAGATGAATACAAAGAAGAAACATGCATAATGCTATACATAGTTAAATATATTAGAAACAGCATTGTACAATTCATTTCATTGAAACAACATGATAAGGAATTGAAGACCCTGGAGAAATTTACTCTATATGAATATGTTATGACATCATATCTTGTACTAAAGTGACAAAAGTTCTACTTAAAAACCAAAAAATCTATTCAATCCATAATTTGTACACTAGAATAGTTAAATAGCAACTGCTGTAATTATAATGTATAAAAAATAAAATTAACAGAGATTAGAATACTATCAAAAATATTTTTAAAAAATGTATATCATAAGAATGCTCCTTAGTTGATTGCTAGCCATGTTTACCCAAATAAGGCAAAACAATCTCAGAACTTGCAGCATTAGCATTTGTGCTGGATTACAAGTGGGTTTGTAATGTTTTTTCCTCCATTATTCTTTCATTAAATGCATTGTGATTTTCATTACTGCCCATCTGGTTTCGTGACATACCAAGGGAGTTGATGGAAGATGGTGTTTGCCATTGATTTTGGCACGGGTATGGTGACTTGTGGTGTAAGTAATGAAGATCGGGGTCAGGTATGGTGGCATTATCTGGGTTTTTTGGTTGTTTCTGGTTCAAAACATGAGTCCAGGTTGTCCTCGTCTGAAGCCGCTTCCATTTGGTTCTGCAGCACACGGGGTGTGTCTCTTTTAAGTTTTAATCTCAACCATTAGATTAATCCTACTGTACCCTATTTTTTTTTACTAATCTGTACTCAATCTTGCAGGAGAGAGCTGGAGAGAAATCTTTGCTGGAGTGAGCAACTTTCCTCCCAGGGTCAGTTTCCATACGACTATTGTTTAACTCCGCCACAACCCATGTATCCTTTGAATTTGGAGGTTAATACAAGTTGTTCTTCCGTTGTTGGGGATACATTTGGGAAAGCATTCTTTTTTGGAGTTCCAACAAACATCAATCAATTGCTTTCTCTTTAGTCAATGTCTGTCTGTCGAGAGACTGTACAAGGCAGCTAACAACAACTGTGGGTAAAAAGGACTGCCCACTGCCTATTAGTTCAACTGGAAAAATGCGATGCTACTGAAATTAAGAGCACTTTTCTGAATCCCTACAATAGTATTCCTTTCTGTGTTCGAGAAATCAAATCGATCCAAGGTAAGGAGCATGCCGGTTTAGCTTCACATCAAGGTTACCAGTAATCCCTGCAGGAGCAGAATCCATCCTTAAAATGATGAAACCTCGAGGTATCTCGAACTATAATTTCTCTTCCTTCTATAGCTGAGATGTACTTGGTTGCAGAATGGCAATCTCCACAAACTCTCAAGTTTTTGAATACCCGGATTGGAACCCCTGATGGTACCTTAAGAAGTCCAAATGCAATTGCAAGTTTCTCACTATGCCATAAAAGAATCTGTTCTTTCAGCTCCTCTCCCACATCATGCAATGCAAATTCAAGATCTGGCACATAACCAGCCAATTTAATTTTCTTCTCCAAGTCATTTAGCTTTACATGTATAGAAGCCAATTCAGGGTGCAATCTGTCGCTCGACCTAAACTCATGCACCATACTGTTTATTTCAATCCAACTATACCCAGGTGTCTTCACTACATTATTTTCTTTCATTGATCTTCGGATCCTAGCAACATGGTCCCATCTATTTTGTGATGCATAAACATTAGCCAATTGAACATATCCAGTTGCAATAGTTGGATCAAGCTCAAGCAAATTTTTGGCAGCAAACTCAGCCAAGTGCAAGTTTTTATGGATCCTACAAGCACCCAGAAGTGTTCCATAAATGGCAGGATGGGGCCTAAAAGGCATACTTTTTATCAAATCTACAGCCTCAGCTAGCTTTCCAGCTCGACCAAGAAGGTCAACCATGCATGCATAGTGTTCTGGTTTAGTTTCAATTCCGAAATCTTTTGCCATTGTGTTAAAATATTGGACCCCGAGATCCACCAGTCCTGTGTGGTTACATGCTAACAATACTGCAACAAAAGTAATCCAATCGGGCTTCATGCCTTCTTTTTTCATCTTATCAAACAAATGAAGAGCTTTTTCACCAGCCCCATGCTGGGCATAGCCAGAAATCATTGCATTCCAGCACACAACATCTTTCCGGGTAATCTGAACAAATAAGTCCCAGGCGTCCTTTAGATCCCCACACTTGGAATACATGCTAACCAATGAAGTCCCGGCAGTCGTATCACTACTCAATGGAGACTTACAAACTAATTGATGAACTTGCTTACCCAGCTGCAATGCTGATAAATTACTACAACCCAACAAGACGCTAGTCAAGCTCAAAGCATTAGGCTTAACTCCGGTTTCCAACATTGTCCTGAATAGCCTTAACCCATCCTCCGCCCTCCCATTCTCAACATACCCAGCAATCATAGAATTCCATGTTACTAATGTCCTCATTGTCATTTCCTCAAACAATCTTTCTGCCAGTTCAACCCTCCCAAATTTCATGTACCCAGTGATCATGGCAGTCCACGTGATCACACTCCTCACATCCGCAGCATAAAAACACTCCACAGCAGAATCCAAATCCCCACAAGCCACATATCCAGACACCATGGCACTCCAAGACACGCAGTTTCTCTCCGGCATCACCGAGAACAACCTCTGAGCCTCACCCATGAGTCCAACCTGCGCATAACCCGAAACCATAGTGTTCCACGAAGCAACATCCTTCACAGGCATGCTGTCAAAGAAGCTACGCGCATCATGGACACCAAAATGAAGCCAATGACCCGCCAACATGATGTTATAAGACACAACGTTGGGTTGGGGAATTTTCTCAAACAGATGGCGAGCCTGTTCGAAGTGGCCAAGTTTCTTGGCGTAGGCAGCCAGGATAGAGTTCCACGTAACAGTAGACTTTACTTTCATGTTTTCAAACACACGAATAGCGGAATCTAAGTCACCGCATCGAACGTAGCTTGTGATGAGCTTGTTTGTTGCAATGATGTTGTTATCATTAAGCTCGCGTTGATGGGAGTGTGAGGACACATGTTGGTGATTTGGGGTGGAAAAAGTGAGGCTTTGGTGTTTGATTAGTGTTGCAAACGAAGAATTTCGCTTCCTCGTCCTTAATAAACGTAAATAAAACATGTATCTCACTATGTTCTTCTGTTGTTTCAGTTTCACTAATCAAACATGGTTCTGTTGTTACCCTCGTATTTATAAGGAAAGAGCCATAAAAAAAGCAAAAAAATTTAACTTCCGTTGCCGGGACTTGAACCCGGGTCTTTCGGGTGAGAGCCGAATATCCTGACCAACTAGACTACAACGGATTTCATGTGAATGGTACTTGCGTAAACGTACAAATATATTAATATTGTTTAGATTTAATTGTAATTTTTAGTTAATATATTCTTTTATCAATTATTTTAATAGTTCTATTTTTGGGATTTTTTTTATTTAATTTTTGAAAATATGTAATTTTTATTTTGTAAAGCCTAGATTTATTTTAAAATGAATTTTTTTAAAAAAAAATTATAAGTAAATATTTTCATTTCAAACTTTTATCTCGCTAAAACTCTTCTCTCTAAATTCTCTTATAGTCTATAGAAGATTCAAAGTGTTTTTTGGCTGTCATATTATCTAGGAGTTAGAAGGTTAGAGATATTAATGGACATATTGATTTTCAAGTTTGGTGAGTATAACTTATTCTTTACTAATGTTTTAATTCATTTTCTTAATCTCTGGATTGTTAAGAGAAGATGATGTTGGTGTAAGATTTGACTTTGAGGGTTTATCTAGGTTGTTTTAGATTTTTGGAATTGTTGAGGACAAAGTAGGCACACTTCAATCCAAGCAAGGGTTGCTAATATTTATTTTCAATAAATCATTTTGTTGTTTATAAGTGTGGTTGTTTGATGATTTGTAATGTTAGATATATGTATATGGAAAGGTTATATGTATATCATTGAGTATGATTTTGGATATAATATGAAATGTATATTTTACAAAACTGATTGGAAGCTGAAAACAATGTAATAATGATTTGTTATTTATGGAAATGTACATGTATTAAGGGTTTTTGTGATCTTCCGTGATTTTCTTCTTAATTCTCAAAACATTGGTGCTCTTGGATTAAGTACGTGTTAAAGTGACATCCCACCCGTTCAAGCGACCCTCAAAATGTGTAATGATTACATTCATCATTCATCATTGCTTAAACAAAATCCTATACACTCAATTGATGACATGTGTAGCCTAAGCAAGAAAAACATTGAGACAACTTTCTCCTTTGAAAGCATATCACTTAAATATTGTGTTAAATGCTCATGTGATATGCAAGACACTCAAGAGTTGTGTTGAACCCTTGAGCAAGGTGAATGACGATGTCCATGAAGTTCCAAAATCTTGAAAATTTATGCAACCACGTTGAGGGCACTCTAGTGGTGTCAGGTCGGTCAAGTGTTAATGACAAAGTGGTAAAAGATCTAGAAGTTGTTGAATAATTCCAACATGTGTGTATCGCTCAAATATAAATATATGCTTTAAGTTCTATATGTTGGGATTTGAAGAAAGGGGAGTTAGCTTGCACCCAATTGTGCAAAAAGATTTCGCTCAAGTCAGATGAGTTCGCTTAAGCGACATGTTACTATATGTATGTTGACATGTGTTGTAGTGTGAATTGATGGTTATGTGTGTGTTTGTATAGATAAATTAATTGTATATTTTTAGATATATGTTTAATGCATGATATGACAATGATAGTGTTAAATCATTATGAAGTATGTATGTGTATGATGATATCTTTATGGTATGCGGTGAATACCCAATACGGTATTGATTTATATGTTCAGTAACATTTTGTGACGAATAATATATTTATTTACATTTTTTTATCGAATAAAAAAAATAATTAATAGATATATTTAGGGATGCACCAACCCTATTTATTTATTATTATGTTGTGTAAAAAACTCTGTCTTATCATATCTATCTATCAATCTATATATTATTTATATTATTAGATAACAATATTCAGGATATTACATATTTAATATTAAAATTTATGTTTATT
>Ga0123341_1004660_pt1 | contig 12079 bp, 9 predicted proteins | sample Turbeapinknodule_FD_89959 | JGI IMG/M metagenome (GOLD analysis project Ga0123341, IMG submission 89959) | Root nodule microbial communities of legume samples collected from Mexico - Turtle bean Mexico pink nodule | ecosystem: Host-associated > Plants > Roots > Nodule | place: Mexico: Nepantla... | reverse complement strand
TATAATAAAAATATTATTATTATTATTATCAATAAAAAAAAATATTATTATTAATAATAATCAAAATAAGAATAATAGTAATAATCATAATAAGAATCGGAATCATAATTTGACAATAAACTTTGTTGGTGTAGTGATTATAGGTTTTATGTTTACTCATGGGACCTGTGTTTGATTTACTATAACAAACAAATTGTTAATAATATTAAATGTGACCTAAACATAAATGCAACACTTAAACAATCATTGATTAAAATTACAATAAAAAGTGTGGCCTAAATTTTGATAGAAAAGTGTTGCCTATTTTACCTGTCTAAGGGAATGGTTTTGAAAGTTGATTTTTAGGTTTAAACTTAATTTTGATGGTATTGTTGTTAAACACAAAGTTAGACTTGTTGCTAGGGAATTACGCACCCAACAATATGACATTGATTTCAAGAAAACTTTTTCCACTATTGCCGAGATCACTACTCTTAGACTTCTTTAGCTCCTTCCAAGCATTAGCATTTAGCCTAACTATATATGTTAATAATGTTTTTCTAAGCGGTAATCTTGAAGAATATACTTATATGAAAATTTCCCGGGGTTACAACCACACTATTTGAAACAACTCCATTGCTTCTCTTGTTTGCAAACTTTAAAAAAAAAAACTATATGTGGGCTCAAACAAGCTTCAAGAAGTTGGTTTACCAAATTCAGTAATACTTTGCTTTGTCATGATTATAAAAAATATAATAATGATTATTCTTTGTTTACTAAAGGCAGTAGTTTAGATTTTGTTGTGGTCTTAGTTTATGTGGATGATATTATTATTGTTGGGCCTAATAATGATGATATTTCATGCACAAAAATTCTTCTTCGTAAACATTAGATTAAAAGATCTTGGACATCTTAAAATTTTTCTTGGAATAAAATTATCTAGGTCTAAAAAGAAGGAATATTTATATGTCAAGTCCATTATGTTTTTGTCTCTATTTAAAGATTGTGGTATGTATGGACGCGGACCTTCAACTATCCCAATTTATCTGAATTTAAAACTTATTACATAATTGGGTTCCAAGTTAGTTAATCCTCAACAATAATAGAGACTTATAGGAAGATTTTTATACTTAACTACATCTAGGTTTGACATATGTTTAACTTTCACAAACTTATTCAATCTCTAATCCTAAATCTAATCCTTATATTGATTATATGAATATTGTTCATACTTTGTTTAGGTACCTCAAAAACATTATTAGACAAGGCATTGTTTTTAAAGTAGATTATGATACCCGATTTCATGCTTATGTAATGCTGATTAGGGATCTTGTCCAGATAGCTGAAAATCTATGAATTGATTCTGCATTTTTCGATATATAACTCTTTAATCTCCTGAAAGTCCAAAAAAAAGACAGGGTCAGCAAATCTTCTACCAAGGCAGAATGCAAAGCTTTATCAACTATTTTAAGTAAAATAACTTGGCTTAGACATCTATTGCATGACTTCCATATTGACACTTCTTTTGCCTTTGTTGTGGTAGTAAAGTTGTTATGCAAGTTCTCTCTATATGTTTTTGTATATTTAGGGTAGGTGACCCATATAATATTTGTGGGTTAATAGATCTGACTTGTTCTATATAGGTTTATAGATTTATGAACTAACCCGCATAAACTAAAAAGTTTAAAAAATTATTTAGAATTCTTTTAATCTCAACTTTGAGTATTTTGTCAAAACAAGGTTTTGTTACAAATATTACAACAATAATAAAAACTTATACTAATGATTTACGATTTGTTACAAGTAAACATTGAAACATCCTATAAAGTTTTTATATTAAAGTCGGCCACAATAAATTTAGATTTATACTTATATTAATAAAAGTATTGAACCATATTAAACATACAAATTATACTATGTAACAATAAAACATTAAAAAATTTAATGCAAATTGTGAGAAAGGACAAACCGGTCTATACTTTAATCCACGTAAATTACGCGTTATGTGGAGTGTATCTATAGGAGTTTTGAACAAATTTGTAATCCTTTCATCTTTTTCTTGTGTCATGCGGATCGGTAACAATAAAATATTTAAAAAAATTAATGCAAATTATGAGATAGGACAAACTTAATTATACTTTAATTTACCCAAATTATGGATTATGGGGAGTGGATCTACACGAACTTAAGAATAATTGTCCAATCCCTTTCATCTTTTTTCTAATGTGTTGCGGATCAGTCCACGTAACTCACCTTTAATTGCCATCTTTACTTTTTTTTTATATTATTTGTTCTTTGTGTAAAATTGGATAGATTTACACAGTAATTAGTCAACTTACGCTTATAAAATTTGAGAACAGTTCATATAACACAAAAAAATTGTATTTTAAAATTATTTAATGGTACTGTATATGAAAATGTGTTCGACTAACAACAATAATACTAATTAACAAGATCAGTCATTTGAAAATAAACTATGGCATAAAAAAAGAGTTCTTCTGAGTACCCGTCCGCCATGTATGTATGATCATTTTTATAAATAGATTTTTTTTTATCGGCATTTTTATAAATAGTTCACTAACCGAAATGTCAAAGATATTAATTAAAGAATTAAAACATTTATTTATGGGAATTCACATTGAAATAGCTAACAATAGTTTTTTATTAAATTATTTCTATTTTGAATTTCTTAATCAAGGACACAGGTCAACTTTTGTCTTTTATTAAAATATGTAAGATAACAAAATGAAATAAGTTACTCAGTCCTATAAGCACATAAAATATTTAAATTTTTTAAATTATGATAGTTTACAATATTTCTACTTTTTGTATTATATGTCACTTTTTTTTATCAGCAATAAAAAAATAAATAAATGCGAACCATTTCAGGAATGATTCAATCCTTGTACAAAAGACATAATAACCAACTTCTAACTAGAGCCACCAATCTAACAAGCTAAAACTCAAACCGTACTAATAAAACCTAAAATACTTTAAGAAACCATCCTCATACACTTCAAAGATTCCAAACACTAATTAGAATAGGAAAGCTATAAGCAAAACGAGATTTTACAGAAATCGAAGACCAAAAACATTTACTTGCACCATTGCACACACTTCTGACACATCAACCACACCCCTTTTGAAAATGATAGAATTTCTGTGATTCCAAATTTCACTCACAATCCCAAACCAAATTGTACTCCACACATCATTAATTGAACCTGAAGGCAAGCTTATCCTAAACAAAGTTTGACATAGGATCAATGTGAGACACAAACTATACTTATCCCAAGTATTTCTTTAAAAATTATAATTTTCCAGAATTTAAATTAAAAGGTAGAAATATAATTACGTCAAAAGAAGTTTTGGTTTTATTTCTCCACGATCATATCATTTTGGACAATTGTGTTTCGATTCATTTCCACCAGAATCAAATAACTGCTACATGTAACTCTTGCAGTTATGTAACTGTCATCATGCTGTTGTCCAAGGACAAGCCATGGACAAAATGCCCCTCTTGCTTCCTGATTTGACAAAATGAAAATTATTATGTTACAAGATTAGCTTAAGCTTATTTTACTCTGAATTCGTTTTTTTTAATGCTTGTCTGATTTTTGCTCCAACTAACAACTTTGTTGTTATCCTAACTCCATATTGTCTGCTCTTTTTTTTTTCTGAGTTTGATGTCAGTGGTTCTTTAGCTGTATGTGTTGAATCATTTAAAAGGATAATATTTTTAATTAATTAATTTAAAATATATTTTTGAAATTAATTCAGTTTGTTTCATGATAAAGAACTTATGTCATCTATTATTTTTGACGTTTTGAACTTGAATTATTTATTTAATATGATTCATTAATTTAAAAATAATGATGATAGGTGATAGAATCAAAATTGGCTTATTGGAAAAAAAAACTTTAAATAGGAAGAAAATAAGCAGAATATGAGATAAAAGGAAGTGTTAAATGTTTTGTTTTGTTTTTGAGTTGCATATCTGTTATGAAGTGTATTATTTAGTAGTCTCTCTGGGTGTGTCGGGAGTATTGGTCGCTGAGTGTGTTTTATGTTTGGAGTTTTGGCAGGTAAGTTCCCCGAAATCAGAGTGAAGCAGAAGCAATAATGAAAGGTGACAGCATATGATTTGAGGGAAAGTGGAGCAAGTTGTTGTGTGTCTGAAAACTTTGTACATCTGAATTTGGTTGATATAAATCGTGTATGTAAGTGTGATATTGATATTGACATTGAGTGCATGTGAAGTGGTAAGGAGGATAGAATCCCAATAAAAGCGCTAGACTCAGCTGTCCCTAAAAATACTCACTTAAACAGTCAAGCCTCCTCCTTTTATTCAACTTCTATTATCCAGTACGGCAGTACTTTATCCCATCCCACGTTTCCTTTTTCTTTTCTTTCACTTACTACCTCCAACTTCCAACTTCCAACTTCCAATTACTTCCTATTCTACATTCACACTCTTTTCACAACTCTCATGTTTTTAAAAAAAAATATTCAAATCCAACTTAATTGCCCAAAATTACTTCATATTAAATTAATACTTTATTACAACTGTCTCTGAAAACTCTATCTATGAAGAGAAAAGGAAACCATTTGATAAGCTGAAAAAAATGGACCACATCATACTCAATTAAAAACAGATAAAAACGCTAAAAAAATAACATTTTATGTCACCATGATACAGCCCCCAATCCCGAATTAAATCATCACTGCTCCAACCATGTCCTCCTCCCAACACTACCATGACGTGACCATGCGAGCAAGTAGTTACGCCGGATGCACCACCTTTTCACACGTGTCACAACTGACACGTTGCATATCTCGTGAATTCTGGATCAGATTCCAGCGCTTCCATGGTTTCGGGCGCTAAAACAACCTCCAAATCAACGGTCCCTGTTCCATCTCTTCCGGGAAACGCCGAGATCTTACCGTCGAATTTGTTCGCTCTTCCACTTCTCACCGCCAGAGGTCTCCCCCACCCGAAATTGTTATCGTACATTGGAAACCTCGGAGAACTACCCATAGTGATGGATGCGCCGTCAGGGTTCCCAAGGGGGAAGCACCTGGGTTTCTGCTCCCAATCGTCTACGAAGCGCCGCACCATGGCCTCGTCGTGAGCCTTCACGTTTGAGTTCAGCTGCTCCGCGCACCACCGTAGATCCCTGGATAACACGTCACCGGCACAAGCGTACGTTGGCACGCTCTGAATCGCGTTCCCGAAGTAGTACTGTTCCAATTTTGGTTCTATTCGGTGACGGCAGTTAACCGCCATTCTGAACGTGGTAGTTTTGGAAGCAGGCAATTTCCTCGCGCGCGTAATCGCGCGCCACAGCAACGCGCACACTGATTGAAACGATGAAATCTCCATCGTTTCGGTAATCGTTTGCGGTTTCGAATTCGAGTTCACCTTGAACCAACTCTCCAGAATTGTACCGGCCTTGCCGTTGTTCTCCTTCGCGTGATGATCGTTGCTTTGCTTCCGCATCAACTCGACGCTCGTGCTGTTGTTCTCCTGACACCGACGGTTGTTCGTCTTGGCCTTCAGTTTCTGAATTGTTTCGCGGCTGAAACTGAAGATTCTCTCGCGCAGCGGCGCGTGAGAATCGAACGTGACCTGAGGACCGCCCTCCGGTAGACGGAGGACGGCGTCAGAGATCAGAATGGAGTCGCGGTAGAAGTACGGTACATTGCGGATGCTTTTGTTCGCGTTTCTGCAGAGCTGAGCGAAGGTATTGAAGAAGTTCCAGAAGGAGGTGCCATCGGTGACGGCATGATTGACGGCGCAGCCGATGAAGAGGCCGTCAGCGAGTTCGGTGACCTGAACAGCGAGAATTGGTGAGTAGTGGCCGGTGTAGCTGACTTTCCTGTCGAAGGCGAAGAAGTCTTTGAAATATTCCGGGACGTCGAGCGGGGACAGTAGGTCGCAGATGCGAATGGTGGTGGCATTGGCGTGTATGAAATCGACGCCGGCGTCGTTGCAAGCGATGTAAACGTAACCTTGGGAATCGGTAGTTAAACGGCCAGCGAGGGGTGGAAAGAGAGAAAGTGTGCGAGAGAGTGCAGATTTAAGAAGAGGAATTAAAGAGTAGAGTGGGATATTGGGTTGGGTAAAGAGACATCCCTTTTGGATATAGTGGCAGGACAACATGGGGAGGTCCGAAACAGAGAGTTTAAGGTTTCCGATAGTAGAGTTTTGGTCTGGAAAAACGGTGCATTTGGAGAGTAAGGTAGGTGCAGAATCAGAAAAAGGCATCTTGGTAGAGATGTTGTGTGTGTTATGCAAATTGGTATTGAAAAAGCAATTGGATAAAAGAGATTTTTGTCTTTTCTCTCTTCCTCTCTATGGTGTGCGTAATTGGAAGGGAAGTGAGGAGTCGGGTAGGGATGGGAGAAGACGTTGCAAGTGTCCCTATTATATATAGGCACCAACAAAGTGTCTTCATTCATGCATTTTATTTTCTTGATCCTTGAGCCTCAGTCATGTTTGCCTTCCTTATTTTATTTATTATTTATTATTTATTCTTTATTCAGAACTACCATTTTGGTGGTTGTTAATCACTCTTTTTATTTTACCCTTTTCAAGCTCCAACCTACCTTTTCCCATTCTTTGGTTAATCCTCCTCAAGTCAATTCAAATCTCTGCCAACAAACAAATTACTTATCCAAAAACGAGCACTCAAATCTAAGAATAGACGCTACAATTTTATTTTCCCCGTCTCAATTTTTTTTAAACAAATCAATATTTTATTACCGGTTTATAAAAATATGTTTTTTCAAGATTTGAAGCATTTTAAAGCCATGTACACCCTTAAAAGGCAAGAAGGAAACATGATACATGAAAATGAGAATACTTACGTTACATTTCTAAACAGGTTGCTTCCTCGCACAAATTAATCGATTATTGTAAATAAATAGCTACTAGATGTTTGAAAAAATCAATTATCATTCTGGGCACAGTCGATTATTGAATAACGAGTTTGAAAAATCAATCATCTATGGGAACCATTAATTATTGGAAGCGATACTATTAGACACTAATAATACAATCTACTCTCTTCAGTGGTGAATTTTTTTTCTATTTTTTTTTCTATTTCATATCTCATTGCCACAAAACACCTCCACTTTCAACCGTCCATCTCATTTTCTTTCCCTCAATTTCCACGACAATTCAAAACACAAGTTCTGTTTTTTCCTAACTTCTGTCAATTTAAAATACAGTGATTTCCCTATCACGGCTTCACGTTAAACTCCAAATCTAAATTAAGAAACTACACATACAAGTATCCAACTAGTTTTACAAAATATTTTTTTATACAATATTAAATATAACTTTTTAAAATGAAATGATTGAGATATAATGGACAAAATAAATAAAAAAATATTTTCCCTCAAACTCTTCCTCCATCTCTCATTCACCTTCCCCTTATCTCTCTCTCTCTCTCTCTCTCTCACACACACACACACTGTAAAACTTGTTATCTCTCCTGGAAAATGAATGATGATAGTAAGTTTTGACACTTGGAGGGGTATTGGCAGAGACACGTGGGAGTGTCTGGTGGTGGATATTATATATATTGGGAAGATTAGAGAATATAGAGATATGGTTTGGGGTATTACTTGACTTAGATATGTTAAGTGAAAAGCAAAACAAGTATCCAAAATCCAAGAAATAAAAGATGTGATGCAAATTTGGAGATTACTATGGATCTCCCAGATTTTTCTTAAAATCCAGGAGTATCGCACACCCTATGGTGGCTGGTCTGCTCTCAAGGACACACTGCAAATATATGCCGTGCGATACCTGATCTCATTTGTCTTCTTATTCCCTCTTTGCTTTTCATCATTTCATTATATCACCTCAATCCATCTTTTTTTTTTCTTTTTACTTTAAATCAAATAACTCACTCATTACCACCAAAATGATATGTTTCTTGTGTTTTAATGTTCAAATTTTAATTACATAATTTAATCCAAATTTGTGAAACACGTATTAGATGAAATTAGGTTGAGACGAGTTCAAAGACAATTCTAACTCATTCTGAAAAAAAAATTCATTTTTGTCAATTTTTAAATTTAAATCAGTTCAAATAAGATTTTCTATCATGAGAATCTAGAGTTTTATCTTTGGATAAGTGGTTGCTGTTTCCTCTATGTTTCTAGCATCTGTCAAAATTATATATGTCACAAGATATTGTTAGCAAAAGAAATCAAATAAGTCTAATGGGAAAAAATCTTATACCAAAGAATTTTTAATATATATTGTTTTCAGCTAAGAGCTTAAAAGATTTTTAATATATATTGCTTGTCCTGTCTTTGATTCAAAGCTCTTTTATTTACCATTGATTATTCATTAAAAATAATTAAGTTCATTTAATCAGGGGTAATAATTTTTTATTTTCCTTTTTTACTTTACTATTCTCTTTATTATACTGTGTTGATTTTAGTCATGAGTGAGAGTCCTTAAATTAGAACATGCACTAATTGAGTCCTTTTTCTATTTGTGTTCAAACACTCTGTTTAGAATGGGTTGTTGCTTTATTATTTCTCACAAGTTATAATTAGGTATAAAAGGTCTAGATCGAGGTCTATAATACCTAATTTTCTTATAGCTGTTTATTTATTGTACTAATTATTATGTAGGTTTGGTTATTTTAAAAGTAATAACTTGAATAGAGACTAATAGTATAGACTCCTTAGGTGATTTTAATAGTGAATAAGTGAGTTCGACTATGACATAAATTACTAAGGGTCTTTGGATTAAATATATGATTGTTTCTTGGAAAGAATATTGCATTCCCTATATTATAAACAATAGTGACGGGGCTACCAAAGGGGTTGAGATAATTCCTACCAAAACACATACCCCTTAATCTTAAGGATAGGTGAGAGACGGTTAAAGACATCAACGTTATTCCTATTAGCATAGTTCCCCAGTTTGAAGTATAAGCAAAGAGATTATTAAAGACAATAGTATTATTTTTACCAGTAGACAACCCCTCAAAGCATAAATAAAAAAATGTTTCTTTTTTGCCTTTTTTTTTCAGCATATTAATTCTGTACTGGTTGGGACTGGATGAGTTTCAGATGTCTCAGTACTTTATATCGACCAATTGACATGTTTAAAATGTATTAATAGCAAGATATGTATTAACAAGGCTTAGTCGTACGGAAGACTAGGTAGTTCGTTCTTAATCACGATTCATATACTAACCTCGGTCCAACCGGAAGAGGGTCCATCAGAGGAATATAAATAAACACAACTTCCAAGGAGAAGGTACGTTGTTATTACGCATTTATTACACTGAATACCAAACATTTACTTGAGGGTCCAAACACCTTTTGCAAGTGTTCTCCCAATCGAGAGTGAACGATAGAAGTAGAACTTGATCGAAGGTAGTGAATGAGAGTGAAGGAAGGAAGTTGATCCCGACTGAAACCTAAAGAGTTAAAAAAGGAGCAAAGAAAGATAGTATCAATCGAAGCAAAGAAATCAATTGTTCAACCAATAAGAATTCTCTCAATCCCTTTTATACGAGAACAATTTCATAAATATTAATCAAAAACTAAGGTTAACATGACATTACCATAACATGGTCCAAGATCAACCTTTGTATATATTTTCTCATGTAACTTAATATATTTATTAGATGACTTCATTGAATAACATAAATTAAAAATTAATTTGATCATTTTGTTTGGTTCATTGTCATCACTTTATTTATTTTGCATAACAAAATATTTTGAAATTATTATGTTGGCTCCATATAGATGTCAATTTTAACATGAAAATGATATATTTTGACATTTTATTGGTGTAATTGTCATTCAATCTATACTATCATAAATTAAGATGAAATGTGCGACGATGTGTTTAGAATTATTAAATAACTCGATTTGTTACTGACATTATAGGGCTCAAGGATCATGTTATTTGACTCAATGACCACACTATGAAAACTTCAGTTTTCATTCTCATTTCTCACCTTCAGTCAAACTTGTATTCTCTCGTAGTCTCTCGATCAGGAGAACATCTATAAAAGGTGTTTCAATACTTAAGTGTTCGTTATTCGGTACAGTAAATATACAATATTAACGTCCATTTTTTTGAAAGTTGTGTTTGTGATGAGTTATGTTACTGTTAGAACAAAAATAATGTATAAATCATTATTAATAATGTATTACTTAATTTTCAACTTAACCTAATTAATCATCTTATAATCTTAATACTAAAATTTTTGAAACTCATTCGATTTCAATCGGTGCAATCACTATGGAAAAAAAAAACTCACTAGAAATAGCAAACAAAATATTCGAATATTAGACAAATTACATAAATATGCTGTCCAGTACATGATGGCTGTTTTAAGTTAGATAAAACAAAAGTTGATCTGCAGTTTATGTTGTCATATTCGTAACAAAAAAAAATATTATTATCTTATAAAATACGTTTAGTAATTAATTTGTATAAGATTAAAATCCAATATAAAAAAAAATGTGAATAATAATATTGAAGTGAAGGAGGAGCGCCGACTATTTGCGTTGTGTATGTGTGGTGTGATCCCTCAAATCCCCAAAAGGTCGGCTCCTTAGAATCTCAACTGTTTAGCTAATCTTGAACTGTTACATATCATGAATCCAATATTATTATTACGGCTACTTGAACATTATTTTATCTTCATGCACTCTTTTCCTCATTTCTATATTCAAACTTAGGTTTTGGATCATCTCTTTCTCTAAAACTATACCCAGACTAACTATAGAGAATCTCCGCAACCGCCATTTCTGATTTGTCGGTTTCCGTTACCATCAATAATATCTCATACTATTAATCATTACCAAATTCCCATACTTGTATATTAATTTGTGATTTATTAGTAGATAAGTAAGGTCTGAGCACATTTTGGACTGTGGTATACTTAATTGTTTGACTACAGATAGTGTATGAATACTATAATGTTCTTCCTTTATATAATGGTATGATTAAAAAAGTATACTGGCGATGAAGAGGATTGGGGTGATTGCAGTGCAGAGGGGGCATATATTAATGTGTTCCGCCACTGTGGACAGTGGGGCTTGTGTTTTGTCCAAGTTCTGAGATCCTCTTCTTCAACATTTTTCATTACAATGTATCTTGGGATCAGCCACGTGGCTCACAGTTCAGGGACAACCATGTAGCTTCTCTGGGTTCTATGTGTGACAGTGAATTTGACAGATGCCAGGTGTGTGACAGTGCAAACCCACCGTGAACAAAAATTAACAATCTGCACAGTAAGTACGGTACTGCTATTTATGTCTTCCATCATTTTTGGACATTATTTTTTACTCAAATTTTAATTTTTTTAAGACCTTACACAACTGTTAACGACTCATTGTAATTTCTTTTAAAATTTAACTGTTTTGATAAATTTAAATCAAAAGTCCATGTGTATGCTAACATACCCCAATTCTTGTTTATGTTGGAGAACTCATAACTTTTGTTTTGTTACTTTAGTTTAATTATTGTCAAAACCACCAACTTTGATGCAATATTTAAATTACCACTCATTAAATATTCGTAATTAGGTATTCTTATGAAGAGAAGTTCTTCTCTAATATGCCTATAAAATATTAAATTAGAAAGTGATATATTACAATATACTTTTGTATTTATTTTTAATGAAGTAGTATATATGTGTTTTCTTTTCAACTAAATATGTGATGTTATTGTATAAAGAGATTGAGAGAATATTTTATTAATTGAATAATTTATTTATTTTTCTTATTTTATTTTATTTTTCTGACTTTTTACCTTTGATTCTTAGTTAAAAAAATATATGCAAAAGATGTTCTGACACTCAATTAAATGTTTGATATTTAATGTAATAAATAATAATGACATACATTTATCTTGATTGTTGTGTCTATTTAAACAGATATGATGAATATTGTTTTTCTTAGATGATATTAACATGTAGATCATAGTTAAAAGTGTATTACAAATTTTTTCATAAATTTAATCTTATTAATCATTATTTAACTTTAATGTATTTAAATAAGTCTATCAAGACATTCTGTTACCATCCTATCCGACTGGTACATATTATAC
>Ga0123341_1004659_pt1 | contig 12079 bp, 16 predicted proteins | sample Turbeapinknodule_FD_89959 | JGI IMG/M metagenome (GOLD analysis project Ga0123341, IMG submission 89959) | Root nodule microbial communities of legume samples collected from Mexico - Turtle bean Mexico pink nodule | ecosystem: Host-associated > Plants > Roots > Nodule | place: Mexico: Nepantla... | reverse complement strand
TATAAAAAATTTCATGTTAAACATCACTATGTAACTTGAAATCTCGGTCAGTTAACAACAATCATCTGTTATCATATGAAAAAAATATTATTAAAAAAGAAAAAAAAATACAAAAAAATATGGGAGGACTAGATCAAAACTCATATGTTAACAAAAATAATACATAGGTAGATAATACCTATTCATAAAGAATTCTAATAACAGACTAGATGGAAGCATATTATACCAATGAAATGATTTTCTATGAATAAATCATAAATTAGTCAACTTATCAGCACATGCATTCCCTTCACAAAAAATATTAGTAACCTTAAATTTGATTTTTCCACCGTAATTAAGACAAGTATTTCATCGATTACGAAGCAACCGCAGAATATTAGTTCTAACAATAAATGCAGCATAAACCAAGACAAAATCACATTTAAGCCATACATTACTAAGCCCCATCTTTTGAGTTTCCTCCATAACATGTATAACTCCATAAAATTAAGCAACCATATCAGTCAGGACTTCAAGAAACACAGTGAAAACACCAATACTCTCACGGAAAATACCTCCACAAGTAGCAAATTCAGGATATCCCCTAACAGCCTCACCAGTGTTAATTTTAACCTAGTCTGATGAAGGAATTCCCATATGAGGATGAAGAACTTTACCAGTACGAGTACTAATACCAAAAAACTTAATCACGTTAAAATCCAACATATCATTCTTTATTAATGCTTTAAATGAATTTCCCACTAAACAAGTTAAATCTTTAATTACTGAAATAGTCCTAAAAACATCAATCTTATCCTGAAATCTAGCATAATTCCTCATACGCCATATCACCCAAAAAGAGAAAATTATCACAACAAGCTTAATCAAACATTTAAAAAACATATAACATACACCAACAATGCATTATAGTATATTGAGTCAATTTGTGTATAGTAACATACCCAACCACATATACATATACGTCTATTATATATCAATTTTTCATTTAAACTTAAAGCATTTGAAAAAATTATATAAATAACAAGTAGATTTATAGCTTTATGACTTTAAAATATACAAATAAAATACCTCCCAAAAACTAACACTTATCCAAGATAAGGATCTATCCACTTTTAAGATAGTTTATAATTTAGAGTAGTTATCATCCATATCCATAGTATATCAAATAACACTGTAGAATTTCACATCGTTATATGGTTTGAAATTAAGGAAATTTTAATTTCTTTTATTTTTAATAGTTTCACTCCTCAATACACATAATTCAGATAGGGATAACAACAGGATACCACGAGTTAGGTTTAAATATATGTCACCGTCTTTTAATTAAAAAAAATAAATTCATACTCATCTTTATTCTTGATATAAAATTTGTATCACGTCATTCTCCCTTTTAGATAACAAGTAATTTAATGCTATATGGATATAATTTTTTTTCTTTTCAATATCAAATAATAATAATAAAATTATAATTCTATAAATTTCAAAATAAAATATTGCATAACTAAAAATGTCATAATAATTTAAAATAAAAAACATATATAAATATTCATCTTTATTTCCATACATAATTTAAAAAGTGATATATTACTTATATTTATGTTTAACCCAATTATTTTTCATCAATATCAACACACATTTAAATAAATATGCGATACAAATCCTTCTCTTAAGACCAATTACAATATTATTCACATGAATTCAAATAATACAAATTGTCACAACATAAATATCACTATAAGTCATCACTTTATACTAATCATACAATAAAAATTAACATAATACACATTCATATAATTATTAAAATAGATTAAAATTATATAACAAAATTATTTAACCCATATAAACAAATAATAACTGTTATTATAAGCCGCCAGAAACAATCAACACTTTCTCCTTTGGTCATCTTAGTCTTTCGGTCTCTCGGTATTGACTTGGACTCACGTCTACAAGGTCCACTGATTTAGACTTGGGTTGATTTTTGGATGTGATATGAGCTCTCACTCATCGATCTTGGTTGGGTTAAGCTTTCGGCTTCTGATAAAGTTAGAATCAGTTTGTATGATTATCAAATAAAAATCACTCTACTTACCTCTTAAGCTGATCACCTATTTATAGCACTTTCTTGTTGGGCTTTTGACTTAATTGGATTTTTACTCTTCGCATCCTGCAATTATTAATCATATTGTATATATTTGAGCCCATTTATTGGCCTTTGCTACAATATTTTATTATTTATTCATTTAAGTTTGGCTTTTCACTATGTTGCCAACCTTTCGTCCTTTCGGCCATTCGGCCTAAACAACACACTAGCCCACTAAGCATAAGAAATTTAGAAAAGACGAAATGTTGATAGAAAAGTCAAGGGAGATGAAATGCCATTTTAAAACTTATCATATTTTTGAAATAAAATTGGCATTTAATGCTCGTCTTTAAGAGATTATGTGTATTAAATGTACTATGTACGAAAATATTGCATCGTTTCACGTGCGTGATAATTATGATATCGTTGATGTGAAAGGTTTCTAATCCCTAACCATTAGATATATTGAGATTCAACGGTTCAGATCTTGCGTCGTTTCGTTTGGAAGGGGTTTTTAACCACTATAAATATTTGTTTCTAATCTTGCCCTACCCCACTACTTTTACTACTTTTGTATCTTTGAGTCCGAGAGATATCTGTAATCATTTTTAGAAGGTATTATGTCTTCCTCAAGCTCTGTTTTCGATTCTGATGACATTTTGGGATTTTCGAGCACAAGCAATGGAGCTGCCGGGAGAGTGATTAAGGACATAACAAGGAACATTCATTCGGAAATTTCATCTACCACTGTATCACTTATAAAAAATTAAAGCTTTTGTTGGTGCAAGTTCAAGCGATGAAGTTGTAGATATTGAAGCTGAAGAATGACCCGAAAGGGTAGAAGAGAACTGGAGTCTTCAACATGGTTACGAATGAGTTGATTATAGAGTTTGCAAGTATTTATCTCGGTATCGTTACTCTTCAGCCTTCACAGTTTTTTTTGTCTAGAATTTATATTTATTCTCCTGAATCCACTGAAGAAATCATTTTTTTCGGTATTGTCGAGCTATCGACAATGTTTGCCATGACCGAGAAGGCGAAGTTTATGAATTCTTTTATTTTTATGAACGTCTTTTTACGAACTTTCATGTCGTTTTCCTCTCGATGAATTTCAAATGGTTGTTATGTGCATTCTCAATGTCTCCCCCACTCAATTTCATCCAAATAGTTGAGCTTCTATGCAAGCCTTTCGTATTTTGTGTAAATTTCTTTCGTTGTCTCTCAGTCCGGAAGTTTTTCTTCATCTCTATAGTTCTCGGCCTGGTAAACGATTTGGTTGGTTGTCTTTGATTAACGAGTCAAAGGCTTGTTTACTTTCTCCCTTAACCTCATCTTACAAAAAATTTATAGGTTTTTTTTTCAAAATTCTTATTGAAAAAACTGGAAAGAAATATTTTTATGATGTTAATGTCCCAAAATTCCCCTTTTATTGGACGAGTAGTCCTTTAAAATTTAACTCTTGGTCACGTCATTCAATGAAGTTAGAAGACCTCCAAGTCCTCTCAGTTCTCAATCACTTATCCCAGAAGTTTCCCACTCGTGCTCTGCTACGAATCTATCTCTCCCCTAAATTGGAAAGGGATTTTATCGGTACGCCTTTATTTAAATTTTTTCTTTTTTAACAAGAAAATTTTAACTTTGTTAAATTTTCTCTTTGATTTTAGGTTTGATGGTTGCCACAAATCCTAAAGGTCGCCCTCACTTTCAAAAACTTCTCAACAAACCTGGCGACTGTACTCCTCCAACAAGGAGGGAAGTTGAAGTTGTGGGACCCATCTCTCGGGTTGAAGTTATCATTATACTACCGACGCTATTGTTGAACCTCCTAAGAAAAGTAGGAAAAAAAGACAAAGGTAGTAGGCAGTCTCATTCTTCACCAAGACGTCATCGTCATGGCGTTGGCAATTCTTCTCAACCACTTCTGGAAAGTATATTCGGTGCTTCTTCGCGCTTATCTGATTTTGTTCATACTAATTTGGACGGGCCCTCTTGGCATATGTTTAGGTCGACAAATGTTTCTTCTCTAGCGGATGGAGCCATTGAGCTTTCGACTTGATGTTTGCTTGTTTCAAAATGACTTAAAGAGGAAACTGTAAACGGTATCTACCATCGAATATGAAAATGTAAAAAAGGTGCTTGTTGAGTATAGCAAAAGCCTTGAGTCCACTCTTGAAGCTAACGTGACTTGACCAACCAAATCAAAGAGCTTTCGGATGTCCATTGTCATTGTGACACTGAAAAAGAATCTTTAAAAGATGAAATTGTTGGTTTAACTGTCGAGAGGTTATCATTGGAAGTTGAAATCCAAAAGTTGAAAGGAGGCTTAACTGATTTATGTGTTGCTAAACAAGCTGATGCTGAGAAGATAAATCAGTTAAAGAAAGACCTAGATGAGGCTCAGAATTTTGTTGTTGAAAAACATAAACTAGGTTTTTCTAAAGCTCTTCAACAAGATAGGTATTTTTACAAGATCCCCTTAGATGAAGGGAACTTTGACGTGCGCAAATATTTTCACAAGGGTGAGCTCTTTCCAATCAATGATATTCCATATGACGAAGCCTCGGAAGAAGAAGAAGCAGCCAACGATGATGAACATGTGGATGTCAAATGAACAACTTTGCTTTCTTTTTGCATTTTGATGTATTTCTTGGTTATTAATTACCGGTTTTTGTGTACATTGGTTTGATTTTTATCAACCACTTTTGACTTTAGCTTTAATATAACAAATTTTTTCTTTGCTTTCCTTATCTTACTTTTCGGTCTTTTTACATGCCAAGTTACAAGTTTACACAGTCTTAACATGCTAATGACCTCTCCACCTCTGGCTTTTAGGGTTTATTTTATAGATTTTCAACTATTCTGAATGACCCTTCCCAATTTGGTGCTAATTTTCCCTGCGTCGAGTCTTTTCTTGCTTTAATTCTCATTAACCATACTAAATCTGCTTCATCAAAAACTCTCGACTTGACCTTTGCATTAAATCTTTTGCAAACTCTTCGCTTCACCGCCTCTTCTCTTATTTTTGCTTTTTCTCGAAGTTCCTCAATCAAATCCAAATATGTCCTTTAACATTAATTATTTATATCTCACTCTTCTATTTGTCTTTACAACGTTAGTTCGCCTACCTCAACTGGTATAATGGAATCAGTACCATATGTGAGGTTGAATGGAGTTTTTTGGTTGTTGTTTGTGACGTGGATATGTAAGCCCATAATATTTCAGGTAACTTCTCGACCCATAGTCCCTTCGCGTTTCCAAGATTTCTTTTCAATTGGCCGAGAATGACTTTGTTGGCAAATTTAGCTTGTCCATTTATTTATGGATGTTCATCCGAAGTTGTTACGGATTTAACTCCCAAATCTTTTATATGTCCCATTATTAGTTGAGAGTCACTTTTGCAAATAACCTTCAGGGCCATGTCTCTGGCGAGAATTAAACCTGCAATTAAAGCTTCATACTCGACTTGATTATTAGAAGTCTTGAATTCAAATTTCAAAGTCGTGTCTATTTGAAAATGTCTCGGTCCTTCTAGTACAATTCCTGCTCCGCTTCCTTTCTTGTTTGATGATCCATCAACATATAGAATCCATGTTTCTTGCTCGCATGTCGTTTTCGGTAATTGAATAATGAAATCTACAAGAGATTGGGCCTTGATCATTCCTCTCGGTTCATATCTGATTCCAAACTCTAAAAGCTCTACTGACCATGCCACCATTCTACTTGCAAGTTCTGGTTTTCTCAAAATTTTTGCTATCGGAAAATCGGTCCTCTCAATTATCTGATGATTATGAAAATATGGTTGGAGACGTCTTGCCGTATTGACCAGGTTAAGGGTTATCTATTGGAATTAATCGCCTAAACAAGAGGAGGGGGTGAATTGTTTGACAAAAGATTTTCACAAAGATTGGCTAAGAATGAAGTTTTATCAACAATCACAGAAAGAGAAATCAGGGAAGCCAAACAATTAAAGCAATTAAAACTATTTGCAGAAAAACAATCGGTTGAAATGTCGTTTTAACCGATTGTTTATAGCAGCAGAGACAAAAATCAAATCAAATAGTTTATAATGAGTGAGAGAGAGAGAAAGAGATTACACAATCAATTTATACTGGTTCACTCAACCCCTAAGCTACATTCAGCCCCCAGAACAACCACTGGGTATTCCACTAGCAATCAATCACATATTACAAACACTCAAAACCAAAGAGGTGATCTTGACCACACAAGAACACTCACCCTCTTTGCTTTTCACACAACCACAGTCAGAATACCCTCTGACCTTACAGGTTAACAAACTTTATAAGTATAGAAAAGAAACAGTTACAAGAATAAAAAAGGAACATATTACACCTGGTATTTCAGGAATCACAAAGCTTCTAAGATCAGTTCTTGCAATGCACAACCTTTAGGCAATCTTGCAAAACTTTGAATAAAATCTCTTCTAAAAAAATGTTTTCAATCTCACTTTCTGTGTGTTTTTTAATACAAAGAGAAACCATATTTATAACTCTTAATTCTAGCCGTTTTAGGAAGTTAATCACGAGCCAAATCAGTTTTAATTTAACTAGTTTTTGAAAAGCTGTTAAGAAATGTGACAATCAACCGGTTGAATTGGTTTTGACAGTTAGTCAACCAAGTCAAAAACAATTTTGAAAACCTTCAAACAAGCTAAGTGTAAAACAATCGATTATATTGTGAATTCAACCGATTGTTTTTCTCTTTGCTTAGAAAAACATTTTTCTCTTTTAAAACAGATTGATTCAGCTTGTGCATAGGATTAAGAATGAACTTTACACAAATTCTAAACATCCTAGAACTAAGCTTCAATCAAAGTAGCAAAACATAAAGCTCTCATCACAAATTTGGTTTCATCAAATCTTTCATGTTCTACATTATCTTCTCAACAAGTTGGTATCTAGTTTCAGCATTCTGTAAGGCTCTGCTTAAGAAATATATTGGTTTTTGCTCTGGGAATTCTTGGGTTAAGGCTGCTCCTTTGGATTCATGTGTGGTTGTTAGGTATACAATGATGGGTTGAGATGGCACTGATTTAACTAGGATTGGAGATTTAACTATTATTTTTTTAATTATGGAAAATGTTTGCTCACATTGCTCATTTCACTTGAAGGCTTGTGCTTTTCTCAACAGTTTTATTATTGGCTTTGATCTCTCGACAAGCATTGGCAAAAATCTTGCTAAAGCAGTTAGTCTTCCTATCAACCTTTTGACCTCTTTTAAATTCATTGGACTTCTCATGTTCAAAATTGCTTCACATTTATCCAGATATGCTTCAATGCCTATGCTAGTCAACATGAACCCTAAGAATTTTCCAACTTTCACCCAAAAAACATATTTTTCAAAATTCAATCTTAGATCATATTTCTTACTTTTGCGAACACCTCTTCGAGATCTTTTATATGTTCCTTCATTTCACATGACTTAATAATCATGTCATCGAAATAAATCTCCATATTCCTCCCAATTTGCTCCTTTTACATCTTATCCATCAATCTTTGATACGTTGTTTCAACATTTTTCAAACCGAAAGACATAACTTTATAACAATAGTTAGCCATTTTAGTGGTGAAAATTGTCTTGGTTATATCTGGCTTGTACATTTGTATTTGATTATATCCTGAGTAAGAATTTTTATTTTTATTTATTTTTTAAAAAAAGCTTTCATGTTAGGCATCATTATGCTACTTGACATCTCAACTAGGCTGACACCTCAAGTAACAACAATCATTTGCCATCACATGAACAAAGTATTATTAAAATAAAGAAAAATAAAGAAAATACAAAAATATATCCTAAGTAAGAATTTAGAAAACTCATCACTGCCTGGCCGGAAGCTCCATCAACCAATCTATCAATACTAGGTAAAGGGTACGAATCTTTCGGACATGCCTTGTTTAAGTACGTGTAATCTATACACATTCTCCATTTTCCACTCGGTTTCTTTACCAGCACCACATTTGCCAACCACGTCGTATACTGGACCTCTCGGATAATGCCAACTTGTAACAACTTTTCGGTTTCTTCAAAAGATGTTTTTAATTCTTCTTCTCCCATTTTTCTTCTTTTTTGGGCTATCGGCTTAGCTTTTCGGCATATGGATAGTTTATGTGAAATAACATCAGGGTCAATCCCAGGTATATCAGTAGCCTTCCATGCAAACAAATCCTTATTTCTTCTTTCAGCTCCATCCTTTCGCCATCATTCATTCTTGGAAATAAATCCACCATTGCCACCAAATTACTCCTCTCCTCACTCCTTCCCGGTCTTCTAAGCTCTCGAACCATCTTCAGGCTTGCCATGTGACATTCTCGTGCTACTCTTTGATCAACATGTATAATCGAGATTTCTCCCTTTTTTGTTGGAAATTTCATAGCCAAGTGTGGTGTTGACACTATGGCTCCTAGCTTGTTCAGAGAAGACCTTTCCAACAGAGCGTAGTATGAAGTGCATGCATCCACCATTAAATATCTGATCTTCATTGTTTTCTTACGCTCCCTCTTCCAAATGTTGTTTTTAAATCTATATACCCCCTTGTATCAACTCTTTCACCTGAGAACCTAATTATTTGTTCTCGGTATGGTGTCATATTTTTTTTCCCTTTGATTTAACTTTTGAAAAGTTTCCCAAAATAATATAACAACAGAGCTTCCCTGATCTACTAGAGTCTTCATAACAATATACTCTGTTATCTATACCGTTATCACCATTAGATCATCTTGTTCAGGGTCAATGTCTTGAAAATCTTCATTATTAAATATTATTGGCGGCATACTTCTCTTTTTGAAAACAAAATTTACAGTCCTAGCACTTCTCAAATGCTTTTTTTCTCGCAGATGAGGAAACCCCTCCTCGAGCAAATCCTCAAGAAATGGTGTTAATGAAACCTTTAACAGGTCTTCCTAGAATTCACTCACGACTTCTCCTTCGCTGAGGACTATTATAACTTCTCTTGTCTCGTCTCTCCACCCTTCCTTCTCTTCTCTCCTCCCTCCTTTCAACCCTTCTGTTGTCCCTCCTTTCGAATCGTACCTCCCTTTTATCAACATACCCCCTACCTCTCAGCTCTGGACTTTGTCTATTTCTTATTACTCCATCTCTCACGAAACATCTCAATTGCCCAACTTGAACTAACTCTTCAATTTGGTCTTTTAGAGCCACACACTCTTCCGTATGATGACCATGGTTTTTATGGTATTGAAAATGTTTACTTTGATCAACTCGCTCTGGCATTCTTGCTTTCCTTGGTGGTGGAATTATCTCCGTAGCCATTGCTTCTTATAATATTCGCGTTCTGTTGGTACTTAATGATGTATATTGTGGAAATTTTTGTCCACGAGGTCCTTCTCTTGCCCTCCTATATTGTTGTTCTCCTTCCTTCTCATTCAGACTCTTTTCAATTCCTCCATCCACCCTCACTCGATTCCGAAAATTCCTCAACTCCTCCATATGCACAAACTTTGTTGCACGTTGCCTCAACTCATCAAGATTTGTTGTCGGTTTTTTGCAAAGACTGTTGCCAAATGGTCTTGGCCTTAACGATGTAATCATATGATGCATAGTAACCTTTAGATTAAATTACGAATACTTAGTGTCACCTTTCCAAAACGTTCGATGAACAACCTTAACGATTCTCCCTTCTCCTATCTTATATTTACCAAAGCAATTGATGTTAAATGATAGCCGACTTGTGAAAAATTGAGCTCCGAATTTTTCAACTAATGTATCAAAGCAATCAATAGATAGTGGTGGTAACCGAATAAACCAACTTAAGGCTGCTCCTTTCAAGATTGTTGGAAGTACTCAGCACAAAATGACATCATTCCATGTATACAGACTTATCTGTGTTGTATAAATTGTTATATGCTCATCAGGATCCGTACTTCCATCATATTTATCCATGGTCAAATTCTTCCAATTTTCCGGTAGTGGGGTTTCTATGATGGCTTCAGGAAAAGGATGTCTTCTTATACATGTTCCGACAAACGTGCTAGAGGTTTCTGGTAGTCTCCTCCTTGTAGCTTCAAAAATTTCTTCATTATATGTGCTTTGATGAATACATGCTCTTGGTTGATCAGTTTCAAATGATGTATTTAAAATTGTTTCTTCATTCAAACTTCGCCTCATATATGCATTCTCCACTCTCAGCATGCTCAATCTTCTTCATTACTCTTCTTTAGCGTTTCAAACTGTTCTTGCAATTGCATCAACATAGCCATCGACATGGCATTTTGATTATCTCCTTGTTCTCCCGGTTGATCTCCTCTTCTACTCATCATTCCTCACTTCTTCAGCTAACTTGTTTCTCGGCCCCACGGTGGGCGCCAAAATGTTCTCACGGGGCCTAGAAACGATCAACACTTTCTCATATGGTCTTCTTGGTCTTATGGTCTCTCGGTATTGACTTGGGCTCATGGCTACAAGGTCCACTGATTTGAGTTTGGGCTGGTTATTGGATGTGATATGGGCTCTCACTCGTCGGTCTTGGTTGAATTAAGCTTTTGGCTTCTAGGCCTCAAGTTGACTTTCTGATGGGTGTGTGTACCTGCAAGGTGCTCCGATGATAAAGTCATAATCAGTTTGTATGATTATCAGATAAAAATCACTCTACTTATCTCTTAAGTTGATCACCTATTTATAATATTTTTCTTATAAAATTTTGACTTAATTGGACTTTTACTCTTCGCACTCTGCAATTATTAATCATACCGTATATATTTGGGTCATTTATTAAACTTTATTACAATATTTTATTATTTATTCATTTAACTTTTCACTATGTTGCCAAACTTTCGTCATTTCGATCATTCGGAATAGAGAGTACAATAACATGTGAGTATTTTTCAGAAATTCATCTTGGTGAAATTATTGAATTAAAATCCTCTTGGTGAAATTGATCAATAAATATTAAATTTTTCTCAGTACCTAATCTGCTAAATGAAAGTTTGATCTCTCGAGCAACTTTTTCTACAATTATTTTTTATTTCTCACTTGTAAGAATTTTGAGAAGCAAAATTAATTAGGTTTTCTCATTTATACTTTGTCTACATTTTTGTTGGAGAGATTTAAATTCATCGAGCAAAATTATACAAAAGTTTACCACTAAATTTTGTACAAAAAGAAGCACCAGAACCATTTTAGAAAGACTAAATAATAAAAACATTCATTCAACTCAATTACAATTTTTTATTTTACAACAATTCATCCCAATAACCCATTTCTTAAACAAAACTTTCCAATTATACTTAATTCAAACTCTTTTCTGAAATTCCAAAACCAATTCATAATACAACTTTATGCTATCCAAAATCAAACATCTAAATTCGACTTAATAATAATAAGATACAATATTTCAAAACTATTTCAAATTCTATCCCATTGTACTACTATATAACAAAATCCATCAACATGCAATTTGCATAAACACAAATACTATTATTTAGACATTTTTATAGAATTAGAATTTCAATCTAAAATAAGTATCTAAGTCTCCTTCCTAACTCATTTTGCTTAGAAACTTTGAGTCTTAAACAAAGAGTGTTAGAAAAAGATTAAAATTTGAGCTAGTGAATATCAACTCAAATATCCAAAACCTAGATATGCAAACCATTATTAAATCAATAAATTAAGCTCAGGACCATCAAAACTTATTTATCCTAAGAAGACATCCATGCTTTTTAAAATAAGGAGGGAGAAAAAATATTGCTTACTTCTTTTATTCCAAAATTTTACACCAAAATATTTTGAAATCAATCAACCTTAAGGAATCTAAGAAGAGATACAAAGGAAGGTCGAAAAATTGGCTAGAATCGAAAAGAAGAAGAAAAGACACTATAAGAAAATTATTAAATAAAAATTAATTTTATAGACAAAAATAATTAGTTATTATATTTACTAAATTAGATATAAAAAATTATTGGTATTTAAAGTAGTTTCTATTATTGATAAAATTTATAAATTAGTTTCTTAATTGGTATCTAATTA
>Ga0123341_1004656_pt1 | contig 12088 bp, 3 predicted proteins | sample Turbeapinknodule_FD_89959 | JGI IMG/M metagenome (GOLD analysis project Ga0123341, IMG submission 89959) | Root nodule microbial communities of legume samples collected from Mexico - Turtle bean Mexico pink nodule | ecosystem: Host-associated > Plants > Roots > Nodule | place: Mexico: Nepantla... | reverse complement strand
TTTATTTTTGTTAGGAAATTAAGATGAATATACCTAATCAAGCTATCAAACAAGAAGATAAAACAAAACCTTTGTGGAGATATGTTTCAAAGCTAAGCAAAACAACTGGTGGTGGAAATAATATGATCCAATGTAGTCGGTGTAATTTTTCAGTCAATGGATCTTACACTCGAGTAAGAGCGCATTTGTTAAAACTTACGGGAGCAGGAGTTAGAAGTTGTCCGTATGTGACTGCGTCAAAACTTGTTGAGTTTAAAAATTAGACAATGAAGCAAAATTGAAAATAGAGGGTTTGAAACAAAAAAAAAGTCCCTCTACCACCTGTATCTGATGAAGGAAATCAGACTAGGAGTGATGTTAACCCAAAATTCTAAGGTTCTTTACAAGTTACTTTCAATATTCAAACGAGAGAAACTCTTGATTGTGAAATTGCGAGAATGTTTTATTTTTCAAGACTACCGTTTCATTTAGCAAGAAGTCCTTATTATAGAAGTGCATTTTTTTATGCAACCAATACTTATAATCTTAGTGAATATGTACCGCCAACATATAATAAACTGAGAGGTCCTTTACTTTCAAAGGAAAGAAGTCATGTAGGAAATCTTTTGCAACCTATATGAAACTCATGGAATCAGAAAGGTGTAACAATTGTTAGTGATGGATGAAGTGATCCTCAAAGAAGACCACTTATTATAAACCTAGGTTGGGGCTTAAAAGAGAGACAAGTAGAAAAGTGGAATGGTTGTTAGAATCTACTTTATAAGACATATTCTTCCTGCAAACGACAAGAACCTCTCTTTCCATGCACAGAGCTTATTGCTTAACTTGTTAAGGACATGCTCCCAAAACTGCTTCTTTCTTAGATTACCCCCTACTTCTACCCCAGTTATTTGAAAGGTACCATCACGAAGCAATGCAAGGACTTTACATAGCACTCAAGGGACGTTCTATCAACATTTAAACCAGTCAGCTTAGATTTATGGAAGTTGATTTTCATCCCAGAAGCAATCTCCTAACACCTAAGAATTGCTTTGATTGTGAGCACATTGTGGTAAGAATCTTTGCATAGAAAAAGGGTATCATCCGCAAATTGTAACACACAAGTATCAACCTCGTTTCTCCCTACCTTCACCCCTTTGAGTAAGTTCACCTTGGTTGTCTGTTACTATGAGGAAAAGGAATGGGGCTAAGGGATCTCCCTGCCTCAGTCTTTTTGATGGTTTGAATTTCTTCATGGAGCTTCCATTTACCAAAACAGAAATCGTTGTCGACTCCAGACACACTTTAACCCATATGATCCACTTACAGTGGAGCTCCAATCTGCACATCATATAATAAAGGAAATCTCACATTTTTTTTATGAGCAAGAAACAACTAAATTAAATCAGTCCACTTAAGGGGTGGTCCAACCCTCATACAGAGTAAGAATGAACAAAAGTACCTTTCCACCTACACATTTAAATCATAAAGAATCTCCTACTGCCTTCCTCTACACTACCAACAAAAGAAAGAACATTAAATCAAATACATATATACTAAGGGTTCTAGACACCAGTAAGAGAACGAAAAATTCACTGATAGTATCTTTGAAACAATCCAGAACCAAACCTTAAGTTGAGATGGGGAAAAAACCTAGAGCTTTTTTTTCTTATCGTTACATATATCTCCTATATATTTATAATCTCTCTCTCTAAATAGATTAGCATTTAGGTGTGAATAAAACATTGTGCATGAACTTATCTATTGAACAATTTTCTGAACCACTAGACAGTTTCACTTGCTAAGGTCCCTACGAAGGCTATTTGAATGTGGGCCCCACAGACCACTGATAGTAAGTCAAGGACATACACAGAAATCACAACAACTCTGCATAGAATTTGGATTGCTGTTATAGTAGCACTAGGAAGTGTATAATGATGATCTCACAAGATTTACAGAAATCTCATTGCACATGGGTGCATATCATATCAGTAACTGTCCTAAACGGAGTGAAGAATGGACCCGTGCTACACCACATAGTACTGCACTCAATATGTATACAAATGTTTTGAACACGCCATTGCTGTGCCACAAAAACCATTCCACAACCATGTAAGAATTAGCCAGAAGGGTGTGGTGGAGAGATTAAAATCTTTCACAACCCAATTCTCATGCATGGTTTTACATGTGAGTACGTGAATGAATAGATTGGGAAGTTACCTAGGGTGTCCTTTTATTGAGGATTTTTCTTTTTTTTAGAGAGTACATGGAAAAGGGTCATTGGTACTAGCTAGTGGAATATTTGATGCCCTCTTTCACCTATTCTCTCTCATGTGAATTGAAACCTTTCTCCTTTTCATTTTTCCTATAAATAGCTGCTATTGGCTGGTGAGAAGCTCAACTCTCCCATGTTCCAACCCAACTCTATATATTTTACTTCTTCTATCTCCCCTCATCTCTCTCTCTTTCTTCTCTATACATACATATTTATATATATATATATGACTGATTCACTAGCTATTCTTTTTTATGTGATTTTCTTTTTCTTTTTATGAACAGTGTGATTGTGAGGAAGGGATGTTTGGGGAAAGAGGATTGTTGACAGAAGATAGAGAGCACAGATGATGATATGCACAAACATATGGAACGGGAAAGCAATTGTGTCTCACTCCTTTGTGCTCTCTAGGCTTCTGTCATCCACCTTCACTACCCTCCATTTCTCACCACTCTTCCATTACTAAAACTGTGTAAGCAATAGTAATCCTAAAGTTAAAATCATAACTTGTATGTGATGATGATCATATGAATGTTTACACACACTAGTTGTTCAGGAAACTTCTCTTTTTTTTTTCACTGTGAGCTAATTAACCTTGTTCTTCATTACATGTCAAAATTTCAGGTATTATTCATAACCATCAGTGGTTTTTTAGATAAATAGTTAGCCATTTAATGGCATGTACTTCTGCATTAATTTTACAGCTAGACACGCACCACTTTTGGCTATTGGAGATCATAAATCTGTCTGTTGATGGTACGAAAAAGCTATTAGAGTGACAAGCTGAAGAAGGAGAGTTAGCTTGAGCAAGTACTGTAATTCCTTTCCAAATACCTCTTCTTTTGAATTCATAATCAAGCATAACATAATGTCTCCAATCAAAGTTTGGATATAGATTTCTCTATATCTAAAACAGTGATGATAAATATAAACATTTCTACATGTCAAACACCTCATCAACATTTATAACTCATTTCTTTTGATCATATAACTTATATTTGTCTCTTTTTTTTATTCTTTTCCTCTAGTTCTCTATGTTAAATAGCATTGTTTTCCTATCTAAAGCATTAAACATTGTTTTAGAGGTGGAAACACTTATTAGAGGTTAACCAAGTAATATATTCTGGTTTACTTTTTCTCCTTTCATGAAAAAAATCACTGTGACAAGATGATTCTCTAGGAAGGAGTAACTACTACCACTTGCTTTGTGGAAGGACCAAGAGAAAATGGGAACTTTTCTGCATTGGAAGACTATGGAAGCAAAGAAAGATAGTTAAACAAAGCAACTATAATGTTCGGATCCAAAATGGCCATGAAATATTGTAGGGCATATATTTTTTTGGTTTTGCAGAATTTTCCAAGTGAGTACCCCACAATTTTATTGTTCACTGATTCGCTAAGGTGGGCTCTGTATCAGTCAATGGACGTATGGTTTACAATGGGATCAAACTTCTCATTGGCGATTTGATGTGATATACTCATTATTAGAAACACCGTTGGTTATAAACAGTGTTTACTATTCACAAACAAAACAAGTTGTTCTTAATAATTATATATATATATATATATATATATATATGGATTTATAGTACTGTCATATAGTACTTTCATCACATTTTTTTTTTCTGTCTGTCTTTATTTTACATTACACATCTATCAGATTTATCAGTTTTTCTATTTTATTATTTTCTCTTTCTCTCTCTTCTTACTTCTCATGCACCCCAAAAAAAAATAGTGCAAGATTGGTAAAGTTCCTATATAGATTGTTTTTGCAAGATAAATTAATAAGGGCAAGTGCACTCGATTAATGAACTAATTAGTGAAAACGTTAAAGTTTCTGTTGGAGTTCAAGCTTTTAGTAAAGTGAAACATATTGTAATTATTAGCTGATAAAAAAAATATTGCAATTATTAATTAAAATATCAAAAATAAACATTTGGGATTATAATTATATATATCATTATTTTATATTCGGTTGTGGAGTGTAGTTGCAGAAATTTTGTGTTTTTTTTACAAAATAACTATCTCTTTCATTATGATTGTTTTGACCAAGTATGTTTTCGTATTTTTTTAATTCTTTTGGCCTGTTTTAGAAAATTCATTATAATGAGTAAATGTTTCTTTTCTAGTATAAGTTATCTATTTTTTATAATTAAGAATAGCAAGAACAGTTTTTATTTCTTTTAATTGATTTAATTATTTGTCAATAGAAAAAACATACAACATATTCCAATTAATTGTGCTAGGTCAATTAATATTTTCCATTACCTACATCACTACAGGAAAATCATAAAATAGAAACTAATTTTAGAGATAAAAAATAATTAATTGCTATAGTGATTAAATTAGATACCATTTTAGATACTAAAAGTTTTTTGATTTCTAAATTAGTTTATATTATTATTAAATGGTTTTTAAATTGGTATCTAATTAGTGACCATGGTTTTTGCTACTAAATTTAAAATCTAAATAATTGTTAGTTAATCAGATACCAATGTAGAAATCATTTAACAATAATAAAAACTAATTTAAAAATAAACAAAAATTTTAGTCTCTAAAATGGTATCTAATTTAGTTATTATATTAATTAATTATTTTTTATCTCTAAAATTAGTTTTTATTTCATGATTTTCTTGTAAGCGTTTCATCTTCTCTTTTCTCTTTAGCAATAATTCCAGATATAGAAACCAGATCTTGGAGTGTATTATTTGCCAATTTAAGATATGCATTGCAAAATGAAGAAAAAATAATAAGAAGAAAAAGAGTGTTTGGTGAATCCTAGGTCGTAGGTGTGTAGCTATAGGTGATGTACTGTATTGAGATGAACCCTTAGAAGGTCGCAAGTTGGGACATCATTTATAAAGGCTGTCTTAAGCGAATGGCTCAGCTATTAAATTTTGATTTGTCTGTATTGGGTTGAAGGTCACAGCATATCTGTAAATGAAAAAGACCCTTTGCAAAGAAAGACTCAATCCTGTCATTGCCTTTCGTATTCAACATGTTCTTAACACATGGAAACAATGTACGACGGAAAGATAAGAGACTGAGAGAGGTGAAAATTCATTATGTTTGTACTATGCTATCTCTGCATACAAATCATTTGATATCGATACAAAATATCACTAAGGTGAAAAAAAATCACATTCTAGAGAGATTAATTCATCATCCACATTCTATTTTTTTTTTTTTTTGCATAAATGAGATTTGAGACACAAGAATAATGTAAGATTGTATGATTGATGTATTAAAAATGTTCGTTCTAATACAATTAAAGGTTGATATTTCGTAACTTTTAAAATATTCTCATCGTTTTTCTTAATCTGACTGGTGGCTTGATCGGGCAAATTTCTTGTTTTTGGTTGAGTGTTTACTGGTGTATTGTCAGTTGTTGTTGGTAGGATTTTAATGTTTTTTTTGGGGATAATTTGAATATATGTTAGGAAGGTTTATAACACTATTTATCTTCTATAAGGATTGGTCTGAAAAATATTAAAATAAAACTGCTATAAAATATTAAAATATTTGTCATAAGAATATTTTTGACATAATTCATAATTAAAAATTTTGTGATAAAAAATATTACTCCATTATAAATAAAGATGCTAAAAATATCGTCACAAAAATAAATAGAAATTGTATAAAATTATATTTCTTAAATTGTGAGGAGATGAATAGCTAGAAATTGTTTAGTAGTCTAATTAAGAAAGGATATTGTCTTCTTAACCAATATTAGTTTGGAAGAAGACAAGTTGGTATGAATGGCATCTCGTTAATGAACGCGGGTTTACGTACACATTATAAGTGAGACAAGAAAGTTTAGTCATTTGGAACTAAAATCAAGCATTTAAGTGAAAATCATTTTGTTGTCCCTTAAGGCAACCATCATATGCTTGAAGTGGAACATTGGATTCGAATTACTTTGAGCTTAGTTAAAGAGCTTTAAGAAGTGAATGTGTGAGATTGCATACCTTGCAAAGATTATTAAGCATTCAAAGAGAGATGTGTTTTTATGTTCTCTTGTGATATTAAGATTTCGATTTAATGTTGGTTCATTGTTTTATTCTTCAGTTATTAGTGTTGGAAAATAAAGTAGCTGATTAATCTGTGGGTTTTAGATATGAAGGTGGAAAGAAACTTTTATATTTTATTTTCTGTATATGAGGGTTGGACTACTCTTTAAGTGGACCAATTTAATTTAACTGTTTATTGCCGATAAAAAAATACTTTAAGCATGAGAGGTAGTTTAGTGCGAGTTAGTGATGTTATTTAAGCGAGTTAGTGATGTTGCTTAAGTAAGAAATGCACATTCATGCCCATTAATATTAAAAGGAATCAAATTACTAATAAATATTAAACTAAAATATATTAAAATCCTAATAATGTCTTTCATGAATATAAATTATTTTGTATGTTACAAAATCATTACTCATTAGAGTAAAATGATAATAATATTGCAAGTTGTCATTGTTGTCATGTTATTCTACTACAAGAAGAGGATGCCTTATTTGTGTTTGAGGAGAGTGGTATTGATGAAGATGGGTGGTCAAGTAAAAAATTCAACGTAGATTGTGTCATCTACTTCCTAACCAAACATGTCTCTTCTTTTTTTAGCAATTAACATGTCATTCAAACTCTGATTTTCTTAAAAAAAAAAAGTTTTACACAAGATACCTTGTCTATTTGAATTCACAAAATGTGAAGGAATTTGAAGAATAAGACAAAGAAAGTTTGAATTTTTCACTTGTTGATCTTAGAACATAAATTTGTGTTCTTTTGTCAATTCCTCATACAACATCATAGAAGATGTCATTACCAAATAAATGACTAAGCATACCATCCTCCAATATGTCTTGTAAAATCTATAAGAACAATAAATTTTTCATAGTCACCATGAAAAAATAAAAGCGAAATTTAGTAATAAACGAGACATAATAATATGCATGTGAGATAATGAATTAAAATCTTGAAGTGTTTTAAAAATAATCTAACTTATAATAATTTTGCGAAATCTTAAAAGACACTTATACATCAATTTTAATATAGTGATTGTACTCCTACTACAAGAAAATCTTGAAATATAAACTAATTTTAGAGATAAAAAAATGATTAGTTATAGTAACTAAATTAGAGACCATTTTAGAAACTTTTTTTTTCTAAATTTGGTAGCAAAATACCAATTTAGAAACCATTTAACAATAATAGAAACTAATTTAGAAACCAAAAATATTTTTAGTCTCTAAAATAGTCTCTAATTTAATCACTATAGTAACTAATTATTTTTTGTCTATAAAATTAGTTTCTATTTCATGATTTTCGTTGATACTAATCTTTTAAATACTTTGATTCAAGGATTGATCATCTTGTATGCAATGAACCATTAAAAGAATTTATATCATGGATATTAGATCTTGTCATTCATAATTGCTCCAATTTTGTTGTAATTATTATCTTATTACAATAGAAATCTAAGCCCTCAAATCAACCCCACATTGAACTCTCTACATAGCGTTTGAAAAACTTTCAAAGACTTTATGTTCATATATTCTTTTAATTTGTGCATTATGTGTAGATAACCACTTATCTTTTCTTTATATTACATATTCAACAATGTTACATAATCATCATAAACAAAATGTTAGTAAAAATATGATTATCCCAATAATTCTTCAAATCACAACCATTAACCGAGTTCAAACAAAATTAACGAATTAAAAATTGTTTACTAAGACTTGTAATTTGTTTCCTTATTATACTAAAAAATATATATGAATAATTAACACTATTTATTCTTAAAAAAAATGTATAAGATGGGTGAATGAGTGGATATCATTCACGAGTAAAATTTAAAGTGGTGAAGAAAATTGTTTGAATGAAATAATTTAGTGAAAATTGTGGGAAGAAACTTGAATAAGATAAGATATAAAATCAAATCAATGACGGATGGTGGTGGAAGGAGGAATCAAGTAAAATTTACTTTCTAAAATTTGCATATAAGAATCAAATGGAATAATGTAGAACCATGGAAAAAGAAAGGTTATGCAGAATGATTTTGACATCTACTTTCCTTTTTGTCATTTATAATTCGAAACTACAAACCATATTATTATATATTTTCATGTAGTAAGTGAAAAATGTGTTATGGGTGAGTGCTACTTAACATTTTATTCTTCCAAATTGTGGCATATTCGTTGGAATGCAGTTGCACAGAATCTTTGAAGAGGAAGAAGTAAGTGTGTATTTAATGGAAAAAATATTTTGTGGAAAACAGGTTCTTCAAAAAATCATTTTATCCAGTTGCTGGTGACAGTATTCAGGAATATTCATAAATCAACATGTAGATTTATAATACCCAAAACTATAAAACTTAAAACAAATTAGATCAATATGAAATAAATAGTTGGATAGACTAACTCAATTTTTAAATTGGTTTAAGTTAATATGCATCTTGGATTTCCTCAATCGTGTAGTTTATGTTTTCTATCCCTGTTAAGTTTTGAATTTTTGGCTTGTATATACGGTTTATTTGGTAAAGCTAGTTAGCGTTTGATTGATTGGACTTTGTCCGGCTGTTTTGAGTGTCAAATATACGTGTTCTTGTTGTAAAAGGGTTGGATCATCCCTAAAATGATTCCTATTTATTTATTTTTTATTATTGATAAAAAAATGGATTGATAGTTATAATTTGAACTATGTAAGAATGTTAAAAGAAAAATTAAGTCTTAACTCAATTTAGATTTGTCCTTATTCATATATTTTAATATAATATTATAAAAAATTTAATATATATTTTCTTATTTATTAAGAATTGGACATTTTAAATGTGAAATTAGATATTTTGTAGATAGTTTTATAATGACAATTTTGTACTAAATGACACTATAGATCTAATAAATCTTGTTCAAACAAAATATGTAATATTAAAAAGTAAAATCTAAATCTAACTCAAAGGTACCAATCACTCTTAGGATAATTTTAGAAATATAGGAATATATATCATATTTTGAATAGGACTGTCTTTAGAAGATTATACCTATAAAATAAATCCTAAAATAATATTTTTCAGTGAATGTGATTTAACATATCTTGAAAGTGATATATGGTCATATTTGGATGAGAGATAATTTTAAACTATTTTTATTGTAACCTAAAAAGTATTTTATGCAAAAAAAAAAACTATTTTGGATAAGGAATGCCTTTTTTCATGAATATATTCTATCTTATCTAGAAAAAACTTTCTTTCTTCGAATATTTTCTAACTAACAATTAGATATTAATTTCTCAATATTCAATAAATTAATTGTTTTTAACAAATAATGTGTCACACTTACATGAGTGTGTGAAAAGCAAACCCTAACCACATATTATAGGTATATGCCTAATATACCTATAATATTCACATTTTGACTGATACATAACACGAAGAATTAATTCATTTCAATTTTTACTGAAAAGAAAAGAAAAGAAAAGAAAAGAAAAATGTAAAGGTAAACAATTTGTAAACCCGTGATTTCCAAGTTTTCGATTTAATTAGGATATTAATAAAATAAAAATTAGGTAATTAATTGAGTTTTGAATACTATGTTTTATTCTCATGTTGTCTAGCTAAATTCAAAAAATAATAATAATATTTTTATTATTATTATTTAAATGTTTGTGTAATGCATTTGTTTGGAGAAGTAGAAGGAATATTATTTTTCATATCATTAACTTGTAAGATAATTATTCCAATGTTTACCAAAGTAGAAACAAAGTTTGATAGGAGATGAAAATGAAATTAGGTTGGAATATAAAAAAATTAAATTAGGTTTAGATGTGTGGGTGCATTTTATTGGATGAAATCAACCAATATTTCATCCCTTAAATATCTATATTCCCAAAAATGAACTTGAGTGGGATCCATGTTTGTAGCTAAACGAACATTTTGATAAAGATCGAATCTCTGTCTAATCTGTGGTGACCATACGAAATATTAAGAGAGATATTTTTTTTTAAATTAAATAAATGTTTGATGGAACTTAGATAACTAATAAACAAAATAGGTACAATAAACACTATTATTTGGTGCATATTCGATCAAATGGTTGAAGCAAATTAGTCTTTTTAGTAGTCAAATAAATTTGCCAAAGGAGTACATCATGTCTCAATCATTTTATTCTGATATTACATATTAATGCCAAACAAATGACAAATTGTGTGTTTATAATAATAATTGTTTTTGTCCGAAGGGTTGATATAGTATTATTCATCAGTTACAAAAGGTTATGTAAGTGTTCTATGTATCTTTATCTTTTTTTGTTACGTTTATTTTTAGTATTTTGTGAATTTTTTTTTTACTGTTTGAACTTTGATTAAAGTGTGCGTTGCCATTAACATTTGCATTACTTAATTTTTATATAATTTAATTATCGTTAATACATCATTTAACTAATATGTTTAAATTTATATTTTTTGGTATGTACCGAATACTAAAGCACTTTGGGACCATTCAATCCTTGTATTTTCTATATTATATTTTTAAATATAAACTTTTTTCATGTTGTTTGTGTTGCTAATTTGGGCTTTGGTTAACCAGTAAAGAAAAATGTGCAGATTTCTCTTACTTTGATTGGTGTTTGGAATTTCTGTTATGTATGAAAACTGTGAATTAAATTTGTTTCTTTTTCTTTGATTTGACTCTCTAACACCTTTTAAGAATGAAGGAGTTGTGTGTTTTGTAGATTGGTCTTTAGCTTCGTTTGGAGGTTTCATCTTGGTTTTTGGTTTAAGTAACTCTAAGGAGAAGCTTTTGTGTTAGGAAATGATTCCTTTTGATTTTTGTGTTAATGCAGTGGGATACACGGTTGTTGTATCCGTGTAAAGAGGGATTTTTTAAGTTTTTAGATTTTTTTTCTTTTGGATTTTGATGTGTTGGTATATTCTGGTTGTTGCCAATGGTGAATTTCTGTTTAGGCGATATTCTTGGATTTTGGATTAGTTGGAGACTGGTTTAGGTTGGGATGTAAGGGTTTATCATTTTTTTTTTTATAAGAGTTGAATCACCCATTAAATAATCCATATTTATTTATTATTTCTTACTGATAAAACAAATATTATGTTGCTAATAAGAACTATTAGTTAATAGGTTGATAGGGATATTTTAAAGTTACTTATATATGGGTTGATAGGGAAAAATCCCTTAATATCAATTGGTTTTCATAAAATTATTTAATAAAAAAAATGTGAACAACTTATTTAAAAAAAAAAATAATAATTAAAATGTTCTTTTATTGTGTGTTGGTGGGATGAATGAAGATGTATCACAATTATAGGGTTGTTGTTGTCTTTATTATGTGGCAAAAGATGAGTTGATAATTTATATGAAAGAATTTGTACCTTTGGGCTGAGAATTGGGTAGCTAGCATGGGATAGGTGGCCCATTATCATGTGCATGTGTCTCTCTTTCTAACTTCATGCTCATCCATAAAAGTACAACAACCTCTTCACTTTTTTCTTGTATTCATGCTAAACACTTAATGTTTTAGTGTTTTGTTTTTTATTGTAGTAAATGTTTTAGTGTTTTGTTGTAGTTTTTCTTGTGTTTTTTATATATGTGTTTATGATGTTTGGTTTAGTGATTATAGAGTTTAATGGAATTTTTTTTCTTAGTTAGATATTGAGTAGTTCAAAGTGTTTTTTTTATTTTGTTTATTATTTATTGATAAAAAAAATTGTTAAACACTTAGAAAAAAAAAAATTTATGTCAAATTATTTGTCTTCCATACATTAATTTAATTTTTTTTTATTTACTTAAATTTCTTTTAAAATTCTTATTATTGTATTCATTACTATTTTATC
>Ga0123341_1004655_pt1 | contig 12088 bp, 5 predicted proteins | sample Turbeapinknodule_FD_89959 | JGI IMG/M metagenome (GOLD analysis project Ga0123341, IMG submission 89959) | Root nodule microbial communities of legume samples collected from Mexico - Turtle bean Mexico pink nodule | ecosystem: Host-associated > Plants > Roots > Nodule | place: Mexico: Nepantla... | reverse complement strand
ATATAAACAAAATACGAAACGTTAAAATAATTTTTAAAATTAAAAAGTTATAAATTTTTATAATAATTAAAATATTAATATTTATTGTGGATGAAAAACTTTGGAAGCTTAACTTTGTTTTAAACTATCCTCACTCTCAAAAAGTCATCTCACAAGATTTCCTTTCTTTTGAAATCTGACAACCCCTTCTTGGTAACCTACCAACATTATCCCACTGTTTATTCATGCACCTCCATACCTTCTTCTCTCATTTCAAAATTTCAAAAATGCCCCTTTATAATATTTCGGATTACGTAATTTGAAATTCATTTTTTAAATTTGTAATTAGCTATGGATTACATAATATGGAAGCCATTTTTCCAATGCATGATTATTCTCTGAATTACATAATCCGGAAGTCTTATTTAACTTCCGGATTATGTAATCTGGAAGTCTTTTTCAAATGAGTTTCTGAATTACATAATCCGGAAACTACTCTATGGGGGTGATATAAGAAGGACAAAAATATATTTTCATGTTGAGTATGGAGGTGACAGAAGAAGATATGGAGGTGCAAGAAGAAACAGTCACATTATTCATATTGTCGAAGACAACTTTCAGGCCATTGTATTCACACCTCATATATTGATGTTTATACCCCCATTAAATTTGAATTTCTAATTTTATCTTTTAAAAATATATATTTCAAATTATCAATTTTAAAATATATTTATAGAATACGAATTCTAAAATGTATTTTCAAATTATATAGTTCAAAATATATTAATACATTATCAATTACAATTTTAAATACATTTCCGGATCCAAATATACACTCTAAAATGTGTATTCTGACATAAAATAGACTTCAGAATGCACATTAAAAAGTGTATTTCCAAATCCACACATGCTTTCAGAATATATGAAAAACTTCATAACAGTTTCAGATTGTAAAATCCAAAACCTTCACCGATTAACACCCAAACCAGAATAGACTTGTTTTATAAACATGAACAAGGATGTTTTTGACATTTCACCACTTCCATATATTTTCTCCCACCTCCATAATTTTTTTATTTCCAAAAATACCCTTACATAATTTGAAAGTCTTTTTCAAATTCGTAATTAGCTTCTGGATTATATAATTTGGAAGTCTTTTTTCAGATACATGATTAATTTCTGAATTATGTAACTTAGAAGTTTTTTTAAAATTCTGGATTAAGTAATCTGGAAGTCTTTTTCAAATGCATGTTCAGATTACATAATTAAAAAATTACTCTATGGGAGTAAAAAAAAATAAAAATGTATTTTTACATTTTGTATGAAGGTAACGAAAGAACCTATGAGGTGCAGAAAGAAACAGCCCCTCTGCTCCCTTTCATTTCCTCCCGCTATATCAATTTTAATCGCACCCTATCATCTTTTTAATTTTCTAAAATTACCCTCTTTTATCTTCATCAAAATCACCTTCCACCTCATTGTTGGATCTCACTCAACACCGCCCAACTTCCATCGCAATGGAAACCTCTAACTTGCACCTCCTCGGACTGTTTCTTCGTGCACTTCTATGTTCTTCTCTCATAAATTTTCGTATTTTCAAAAATATCTTTATATAATATTCTGAATTACACTGGAAGTCATTTTCCAAATTCATAATTAACATCCAAATTATATTTTTTAAATACATGATTAGTTTCTATACTACATAATTCAGAAGAAGTTTTTGAATTCTTTTCTAATATGAGATTAACTTTCAGATTATGTAATTCAAAATCCTTTTACCAAATACATATTCTGATAAAAATACATATTCTGATTAAATAATCCAGAAACTACTCTCAAATCTAGAAATATATACTCTGAAATCTAGATCTAGAAATATAGACTTCTTATATAATGGGGTGAGACCAGAAGAATAAAATAAAGTAAAAAACAATCCCTCTATTAACACATCCAACATAAGAAAAAGAAAAACAGATTTGAAAAAATACAAACAGATAAAGCCCCAACTCAGAAAGAAATATTATTTGAACTGCTAAATATGGTCTCTGATTTGTTAACAGAAATTAAAGGAAAGAAAAATGTTATCGTGTAATAAACCTATAATTAAACTATATATCCATATTATTGACTAGTGATTTTGGTACATTGTAAATAACAAATTATAATCCTCCACCCTAATATTCACTTTGTCTAGAGTTATAGATCCTTACTTTTGAAGTAAATTATCCATCCTGATAATAAATACCATCAAAATTTCTTTATGACTTTCAATTAAAATCACAACTACTTCGATAATTAACATAGTAAAAGTTTACATTGGAAGGTAACTTAATTTACAGAAGTAAAATTCTAATTTTATCTTATGTACTACATAAATACTTAGAAATTATGACTAAATTTTGTCCATAGTTGTATCTTAACTAAAAGGATCATATATTTTTTAAAAATACCACAAATAGATATTCTAATAAACATTGAAAATCATCAATTCAGTATGCAAATTGTTTTATCCCCTAGAGTATGCAATGTGTAAATTGTTGTAACCGCCTTATATGTTCAGCTCCTAGAAATAAAAAAATAATAGTGGAATTTTTATGGGATGTGCTAATAAAATGAATGCAAAGGATGCAATTCAATGCCCAATCCTAGACGTAACAAGCGCAGTTCCATTACCCATTCATCCACCGTTCCTATTTCCAACATCAAGCGTTTGACACGAAAGCGTGAAAAAAAACATAACCTTTTCAAGATTTTGTCATCCTAGGTTGGTGAGAAATCAACATAACAGAACAATATGCTATATGACTGACGATGGGCAGTTAAAATCCTAAAAAACCAAATTCGCAAAAAAATCTCGCACGGCCATATTCTGGTTACCAGACCACACTTCAGTCCGGAACAGAGAAGTTCTGGTAACACCAAATACATGTTAAGGTACGTGCTAATGAGAATTGGACATTCCAGAAATCATGCCGAAAACATAATTAACTTTAGGTATAGTTGCATCATGCAAAACTAGAAACCTATAATGTACAAATCACCTTCAAAGCCCAAAATGCAGCAAGTGAAGAAATAACCTGAATTCAAGCACACCTATAGTCCTATCGATTCAACAATTCTCATCAAAGATACACATAAACCACACACGAGTTTCGGCCTCCTTATACTCCACTCTAGAACATCGGTCTTCCTCGAATTACCTCTTCCACTCTGCTTGAATTACCTTTCCTGCAAGCGAACAGACCCATTGATGATTATCATTCACAATAAAAAGAAGACATACTAGATTCAGATTGAAATTTGGGAGTTCACATCTGCTAAGTTGTTTAATTGTTAATAAAAGGAACTATACCGTTTCGGAATTTGCAATCTAGATATGTTTGGCATGATTAAGTTAATCTGGCAACTTAGCTAACAAAGTAATTTGAAATAGGTGAAATTATTTCGCAATATATTTAAAGCATTATACTTTTTGGGTGAATTTTCCAAATCACTATAGGAAAAACTATCTCATACCATTTCCATCTCTAGAAGTTGTTGATACAGTTCTGTCACTTCTGTTGCCCCCTTTGCCACCTGACTGACCTGATTGAACTGGTCTGTGTGTCCTAGGTGAATGCGAACTAATTTTGCTGTTAGTTGAGGACGGCAAAGAATGTCGCCGGGTCTGGTTGTTTCTTTCACTTCCATCTTGTCCAAATCTTGGGGATCCTTGTGCCCTCAACTTTGCCTTTGCAGATTCAGTTGCTGCCATGTAACTTGGCAATGTTGGACTATTCTGTATACCATTCTCTGCACGTTCCTGCTTTGCTACAATAGAGGCTTTTCGGTTTGGTTTCTGGTTTTCACTGCCTATTGGATCTTCCTTGTGACTCAAATCTCCATTTGTGAAGTGAGAATTTTCATCTTTAAAATTAGACTCTGGCAAATCTATGGGCTCATGTTTTACTTCATCAGAAATATTTTTATCTTTGGTTGTAATTTCAGTCAAGGGCTTCGATTCCACAGCCACTTGAATACTGCTTGGTGTGTCAAGGATTTCGTTACTAGCTGAAAGTCTAGGAGTAGTTTCTATATCCAGCACACTGGAAGCAGTTAATGATGCTTCCTTCTTGATCTTCTCATTAAAACTAACAACCTCTTGTTCCGAAACAGTAAGGGATGAGGTAACTGTGGCCTTTTCCAAATGTTCCTTTGGCATCTCTGTTTCAACTTCTGAAGGAACAACATTCTCAACAACAGGATTATGAACCTTTCTCAAGTTACGTTTAACCTTTTCAAACTCATTTTGTGTGTTTTCCTGCACGGGATCTGAGGGTTGACTTGGAATTTTCCTTGTGTTTCGTTTAGGTTTTTCAAATTCATGACTTGCTTGCACTGGGACTGAGTCAAAATTCGGAGTAGGAAGCTTCCTGTTAGTACGTTTTGACTTACTCGTTTGAGTATCGCCAACTGAAATACTGCCATGCTTTCTTTGAGCCTTAATATCCTGAATTTTCTTGGGTTGGGGAACTGGTTTCCAAAATTGAGATGCTGACCAGCGCTCCAACCAACTTAGGACTGAATTTGGATCACCAGGAACATATTGCAAACGCAGTGCCATTATTGTAGTTGACGAAGTAAAAAGCTGGAACAACAAACAACATTATCATGTCCAAGCTAACTGAGATCATAAAAGACAAATTCTAATAGAACTACAGAATTATAATACAGAAAAAAAACTATATTCACCCATAAATTTTAGTGTTAAGACAGGCACACAAGATTAGAAGGATTGCTTGTAATTGTGTAATGTACACACGAGTATTCTTATTTATAATAAAGAAGAGATGTAGTAATAAGGAACAAAATCAATAGTTAATAATGAGCAATATTTGCTTAGATATTTCCTTATTTGATGTAATAAAATCAAATCATATTTTTTCTATTTAATGTAACCAAATCATTTCTTTAACAGGGGGAATGGGAAACAGCAGGCCCTTATAATCATTTTTAGGCCCAATTTCATGTTGAAGGCCATGATGCTCAAACTGATAGTGTACAGAATTGTTTATAGTTGTAATCACTTCAGTATATATAGTAACTAACTGCAGTCAGTTTATGCTAAGCTGTCAGTTACTTAGATTAGCTGTAGTTTAGTCAGCATAGCTTGCTGTGCAAGCTATTCTGTTAGTTATGCTGAGCTCTAGTCTAGTCAGCATATCTTGCTGTGCAACCTACCGAGTCCATATAATTACATTTACATTACATGTACTTTAAAATTGGCAATGCAAATTCATTTTTAGTTAAGCAAACCTTTCTCTTTCAGCTTAGCTTTAGTTTCTTCACATACAGTCAGTTTTATACATCTACAAATAAAATACATGCCATTTGAAATCCTGAGGAACCACAAAAGAAAATATAGATCTTTGATCCATACTATAAATCCTGTTCATTCAGGACTTAAAATTGCAGTTGTTACAGGATCATTTTACATGAAGACTAGGTAAGCATTAATTGAAGATTATTTACCTGATGAAACCAATAGCATTAGTGTAGCAAAAAATAACATTTTTTTTGGAATTGGTCCCTGTTTAGAGAAATTAATGGGGTGTTTCGTTGTCTCTCTAACAATGTTATTTACTCACTACATAGATTCAACTTCTTACATTTTTAAAAAAAAAAAACTCTGTAATTAACTAATTTACAAGGAGAAACTAATTAGTATAATTAATAACATTAAATTTGTCCTACATTTATAAGTTCTTTCCAAATCTACCCTCAATATTAATGAGACATGGTTTCATATTTATTTGAAATACTTTTATTATATCCAATTCTCTTAATCTCTCTCATCATATTATATTTATTGCTCTTATTGCATGTGAAGAGACAAAATAAAGTTGTCAAAGTACATACAAGGCAAATTAGACTCCTAAAAAGCCTAAAGAACTAATGTTTTCCACCTACTATTTATTGAACTTGGAGAAATAACTCATAATTAAGGGTATTTTGTAAAAAAAATTATGTATGATACATTTTAGATTGGTTCTCATAAAAAGCATATTATTGTACATTCAAGAATGAAACTTACACAGAATAAGTAGCCAAAACAGAAAAACAAAAAAAGAACTTAACATGAACATGGTGTAATGTAAGTTACCTTAAGAATGAACGCATTTGCTGACAGCTTTGTAACTTTCGTGGATATAGCAATTGGCTTGACAAATTTTCCATCCTAAAGGTAAATGACATTGAGAAGGAAAACCATTAGCAATAGTTAAAAATATTTACCGAGAATTCAATTTTTGAAAAATTACCAGAGGGTTCAATATATTGCACTTCTCATGGATTTCAGATCCAACATTAGACTGCCTAACTCTTCCTCCACGAACAAGTGCTTGAAACTTGACAATACCATACATAGAGCATAATGTAACAACAGCTTGCCTCCTAACCAAGTGCCCGCGAATGAGTGCTTGCAACCTTATTATGCCTTTGAGGGCCCTAAATGCTCTCCGTGCCTTCATGAAAGAACTCCCATTAGTTGAGGAACAATGCCAAAAATTACAACTTATAACAAGCCATACAATCAAAACTTGATAAAGATTGTTTTGATAGGTCAAGAAATTCTTTGTACGCCAGCCTTTCATGAACATATTTATCAATTATCAAATTGTAAGTGAAGAATTGAAGAACTTAAGAAAGTCAAAGATTTCACTGATGAAATACGGTTTTCTATAAAGTGTCATAGCAGCGGGAACCACCAAATCAGGCAGAGCTTATCTTCATTAAGAAAACAATTTCCCAAATAAGGATAAAATAAAAGATAATATAAACTTTATTTTAGAGAAAATTATTCAAATTGCAACATGGACTTGACAGCTACTCTTGACAAATAAACACGTCAGTCTCATAAAATTTATAAAATAAGGTCTCAAATTTGAAAAGAAAAATGGGAAGGGGGGAAGACAAATTACAAACGCCCAGGGATTATAACTCTAAATATCACACTAAGAGTCAATGTTGAGTTCTAATAATAATAAATAACACTGAATCCTCTAAACCTCTTAATTTCTTGATCCACCAAAGCCTCCAAATCAGATGTTAAGATAATTTACAATAATAGCAGAAAATTAATTCCACTCATTTACTATCCTTTTGCAGTATAGATTAAAACATAGTTTTCATATTTACAGTTCAGTTTTTCTTCATGATTAAAAGACGTTAGCAATTTAATCAGTAAATTATTCTATTAAACAGGAGTGGTGGATTGCATGAGTACTGATGGGACTTGGGTTTGATTCCTTGCTGCTCCAAAATGTTAATGACAATAATAACAACCTTAATAAATAAATAATACTTTATTTTAAGAGCTTGTTACATATAAGTTACTACTGTAAGTATTTGGTAAACTAGTTAATACATGTAATTTGTAAATGATATATATAAAAGATATAAATTTTTCTATGTCTACTCATAGGACCTGTGTTTGATTCCCTCTAAGAACAGATTAATGGAATTGTATTCTATAAAACAGTGAATTGCTTACCAAATAACCCCTGAAAGCAGCTTGTGCCTTTGTTGCTGCTTCCTCCAGCCTCATTTTCTCTGGATCTAGTACATCCTCTTCATTAGTAGATCCCACTATGTCTATTTCTTGATTGCCAGGTAAAACATTTTCTGCTTCTTTGTTTTCCAGCTCCTGGACTTCATCATGATTGGGAATAATATTGGAGGCTGGTTCTAAGGTCAAACTCGTTTCTGGCACTTTGGAGGTAACTATTACTCCTTCTTTTTTATTAACAAGCTTCTAAATGAAATTATAGTAAACTAAATCAGGTATTGAATTACAGATGGGGAAGATCATATTAAATACTATTACTGTGTCGAAAAAAATAAGTTTAAGTGATACTTTCAACAATATAACAGAATCTATAATTCCTAGCAATATATGACTAATCCTAGGTTGTTTGCAAATTCAGATAAGTGTTAAGAAAGGTCAGCACAGTGCAAAAATAGCAACAAAAGTTAAGTCCCACGACACAACATCAACACCAAACCAGAATGTATTATTTAAAGGAGAACAGAATTTGTGTTCTCTACTTCCTGCTGACATTCTCTCTATCCATGACAACATTTGATTAACAGTACTGATGATGCCATTTGCAACAAAATTTAAAGGAAAAAGAGTGCTACCAACAAGCTCTCCAACACATCTCGCTTCTTATTTAATGAACCTCGCTCATGATTTTGTAGTTTTCAATACATTTTATCAAATCAAAAAGTGTAAAAAAGAGTGTTTTAGTGTCTTGCATTTTTCTTGAAGAAAAATAGATTTGGCTATTTATGTCATGAAAAAATTAATGTAATTTGAAAGAATGTGTGAATGCATTCGTGAAATATGAATACAGATTAACAATTAACAGAGAGGTGAAGTTGCCTTAACTATCACAAATATTACCTCTCTGCCTTTTGAAATATTTGATTTGGATGACTTTTTCCCAAACAGTACGGTTTTGATCCATTTTCCTGGTGACTTACCCATTGTGACCCGGGGACCTGTAAAAGAAGGTAAAACTGATCTCTCAATTGATCTCCACGATAGTTGCTTTATATTTGTAAATTTTAAAGTACATAATTATTCTGAAATCATGCAAAATGCCTGCTTGGCTTAACTAGATCACCAAATTCAATTAACTTAGAGCAACTAAAAAAATTTACAGTGAACTCATCAATTCCTTTAGTTAGCCAAGCATATAGGTGGGATAAATCTTGAAACTGGCATGCCCTCCATTTGATACGGGAAAGTATTCAGAAAAAAAAAAAAAAAAACAAAATGTTATGATTTTCAGAAAGAAACAAATTGTAGGATCTCAGGCAACGAAATCACATTAAATTTATAGTAATATTCAAACAATATCTGAAGAAACATGTCAAAGATAATATTGAAGTTAATAGACCTTTAAACAAAAAATAACAAGTCCCCCTTTATAAAAGGGCATCTGGCGATGGGTTCTCAAGAAAATTTAATTATGCAAAGAAAATAACTTATATACTAATAACTTTTTTCCATTTCTGCAATATTTTTAGGTCAAACAGAACAGCAGGTTTTTCTTCCATGAGGATGTTAGTCTCAGAATAAATACCTTTCCTTATCAATAAAAAAAAATAATCAATGAACATGTAATCAACAATATCCTTTCAAACAAATGAAAACAACAATAGAAAAATATAACTTCCCAAATCAAAATCAAGTATTATCAACAATTTGGGATGACATAATTAATGACCAATCAACTATCAACAGTAAATAGACATAGACATCATGCACAATTAGTACCATCTTTTTATCTGATGCAATAATACAGCACCAAAAAAATGGTATCATGTCTATATCCTTTTTAATAAGATGCACCGTCACTCTTTGACTTTTCCCTAACCTCCACCGCTAAACCTCGACTAAAAAAACAAAAGCGCTATAAGCCACCGACAATCATAGCGTACGGAAAGGAAATGATGAAACAAAATACAATGCAAACTACGTTTGATCTCTCGAGCTCGAAGCTCCTGCCTGCTGAGTTTCGATTGAGCAGTACAAATCTAAAAAATTACAACTTAGACAGTAATCAATAAATAACACATAAGCACAAAACAAAAAGAGTTACTGACGCACAGCAAAATATGTAATTTAAAATGCAAAAATTGAATTCACCAAAAATCAAATATTGAACATATTTCACTAGAAATGCCGCAACACTGATAATGTATTAACGGACAGCAAAAGAGGTAATTTGAAATGCACCCATACAGAAACCCTAGAATCCACAAGATCTGCTACGTGCGAGAACTAGGAGGCACAGGACACTTCTCGGTCCTTGAATCAGTGTCTAAAATTGGTGCTAACAAGTTAGAATGAGGCTAGATCTGATGATTACCTGACCAATGTGGAACCTTTTCACTTCAAATCTACCATTCCTATGAACCACAACCAAACAATGAGAATACAAAAATAAAATAATAATTTATTTCCTCGTTTGTTTAGAATATATTCTAGAGCAAGAGGAGAAATATATACAGTGGAGTGCACGAGAGAAGAGAGAGAACACAAATTGTTTACCAATGGAAAGGACAGAGAGAGAAGAATGATCTAACGCTGCGTAAATTTTGTGGTTGCTTTGTTTGTTGCTGCTGCTCTCTGTAAACTGTGCTAGCTGGATGAGTGAAATTTGAAATAACAAAAATGTCTGAAAGAAAGCTGAAAAGCTTGGATAAGTTGTAGGGAAGTCGCCACGTGTCACTCATGCACATGCTATACCCTTGTTATAACCATCCGATTCAAAGACTTGGTGGGTTTGAATCGTTGACAATAGGGAATGGTTTAATCAAAGGGTGGAAATGAGAGTTTGTGCTGCACACGAGGACACACTATGAAAAAGTAGTGGCTGTGATTTAATAGAAGGTTGTTTCTGGGAGTCCCAGTACAGTTACTTCAAAACGAAGTGTTCCAGTTTCTTTAATCTTTATCCCGAAGCATTGGTAAATGACTTTATGGCCCCTGCATCTCGAAGTATGGTTCACGCGGGGAGGCGCGTCTGGGAGAGTTAAACCGTTAGTTGAATGAGGTGGATGGCAGAGATGAAAGCGCGTGGCGTGTACTGAAGGTGGTTTGCGTGGTGCGAGGTTTGAAAGCCACGGTGGCAGGAACAGTGTGGGAGATTGCGTGGAGCATGCGACAAAGAGAAAGAGGAGGATGTAAGGGAGGGTGGTGCAGTGAAGTTAACGACCCCACCTTATCACTGTCCGTAATAAACGCACCATATACATGCTGGTTTTGTATTTAAGGGCTGGCATAGGTGATTTTAAGTAAAATTTATTATTTGTCTCTTTACAATCAAAATAATAACTTGGATCTTATCAAGTTCACCACTATTATTTAGAAGTAGTGCGAACACAGTCACTGCTTATTAATATCCATATTTTTATTTTTTATTATTATTATTATATATATATATTTATTTAAATAAAATATAGATTTAAGTGTATATGTATGTACGAGAGACACACAAAATATGAAAGATAAAAAAAAGTATGAAAATCATGTTATTGGGTTCAAGAGATTTAAAAAAAAAAACTGTAATAAAATTCTAAAAATTCAAATTGAAAAACAACATGTTCTAAAAATTATAGAAATGATGATAGATTTCATAAAATTAAATTAAAAAAAATTGTTCTACATTCGAAACTGCTTCTCATAATTTAATTGTGTAAAACTAATTTAATTGAAAATCTGAAAATTTTGATCATTGAACGAGAGATTTTCTTTTTATAAAAAATTCTCATTGATGTAGTTGTTGGCTAAGTATTTTGTTCATTAGACAACTAAAAGTTGTTAAGTGTGTTGATGACTTTGGTTGGGTGAAAGTAATGGTAACCGGGTGAATTACAATATATGTTTGATTTGATCAGTGAGCCAAATGCTAGCTAAGTGATAAGGGGTTTTTTTAAACTTTGAAGAAACTTGACTTTAAATTTTTATAAATTTTAAAATGTATTTATCTTCTTACCAATATATTGTATTTGAACATTTTATAACGTAGTGTATGATGATTTTTCAATTTATTGACATTTGATTTAAGTTGGATGTATATAATGAAAATTTATGATAAAATGTTTGTATGTGATGTGAAGTATGATGTATATATAATTATTTGTTGTGAAGGGGATATTGTGTTAAGATGTTTAAGATATATATTGAATTTGAGATTTGTACTAATGAGATATTCAAACTCTACTAAGATATTAGAATCATAGATGAAGATTATAAAGTGATTAGAGTCAATTGAGATTTATATGACTTAGTTTACAGTGTGAAAATAAAATAAAATTGGTTTGACACATCATAGAAATTTATCCTTTCATATGAGAAGACTTAGCTCTTATTGATGTAGTTTGTGTTGAAGAAACAACATAACGAATGTAATATGACAAATGCAGATCTCTTAGTCAAATTCAATACATGTATAAGTGTTTTGACATGAGTTGTAATATATATATATATATATATATATATATATATATATATATATATGTGAGAAATACAAGAATATATAAATATAAAAAATTT
>Ga0123341_1004651_pt1 | contig 12091 bp, 8 predicted proteins | sample Turbeapinknodule_FD_89959 | JGI IMG/M metagenome (GOLD analysis project Ga0123341, IMG submission 89959) | Root nodule microbial communities of legume samples collected from Mexico - Turtle bean Mexico pink nodule | ecosystem: Host-associated > Plants > Roots > Nodule | place: Mexico: Nepantla... | reverse complement strand
GTGTAATCTCATATAATTAATTAATATATTTGTGTACTATTTCAATTACGTAATTCAGAAATATTTTTAATAAATATTTCAGATTATTTAAACCATAAACTAATTTAGAATTTAGAATTCTTATCAAATTGGTAAAATTTGGAAGTAATTTTTAAAAAAAAATACATTCTAAATTACATAATCTAAAAACTTTTTATAAATTTTGAAAAAATACATTTCAAATTTCATAATTCGAAATTCAAGAATATATCTGAAATATGTAATCCAGAAATATTTTTTTTTAAAGAACAAAAATTTATTTTCACATATAAATTATGTAATTTTCCATAGATTTTTTATTAAGCTCATTAATAAATTGTTTCTAGATATAACAGAGAGAAAAGGTGGTGTGAATGAGACTACAATAGCTATTTAGTCTTTCTACTAATGCAAAGAAATTAATTAACTTTCTTAATTAACTTTCTTAATTAACTCTAATCATCTACTTTAGAAGTAACAGAATGTAATTAACAAAGGTTATTATTACGTGTTTCTAGAGGAACATGCTGTCGCCACCCATTACGACTTATTCTTCAAAATTATTTTTTGGTCGCAATTTTCTTTCAAAGAATCAAAGTTTCTTCTTCTTCATCTTCCTCTACAATGCCTTTGACCTTAAACCTCTCCCTCCCCAACACCCTCTTTCTTATATACCCTTTTCTCTCTTTTCAACCACCCTTCTCAAACTGTGTTCATGTTCAACTGCTGCATATAAACATACACATATATTTTATATACATAGTTGTTGCACAACCACAACATTATTAGTTAGTTAGTTCCTTAAATTTTCCAACGTTGTTGCAGTTTTGTTGTTTCTCCAAGCCTTCACATGTTTTCATTGTCGCTGACTCATGAATCATGGGTTCTAAGAGACCACCTGTGATCACGACACCATCAACAACAACAACAGATAACTACCAACAACACCACCCTCCCTCTGTTGATATTTCTGAACTTCCAACATCAAATTCAAGTTCCAGCAACGTGTTCCACCCTTTTGAGAACACTCTTGTCAACTCATCATCACGCAGAAGTTCCATGTCCAATCGCTCTTCTGGGAGCAAGAGCAACAACTCTATCCATGAAGTGAGTTTGAGCCGTTCAGTGTCCAAATCTATACCCGTTAGGTATGGCTCGAAGGGTGCAGATTCTGAAGGACTAAGCTTGTCTCAGAAGGAACTCAGAGATGAGGATGCGAGGTTAGTGTACATAAACGACCCTTTGAAAACGAATGAGAGCTTTGTGTTTTCTGGAAACTCTATCCGCACAAGCAAATACTCCCTCCTCAGTTTCATTCCCAGGAACCTTTTTGAACAGTTCCACAGGATTGCTTACGTGTACTTTCTCATAATTGCCATTCTCAATCAGCTTCCTCAGCTTGCAGTTTTCGGAAGAGCTGTTTCTATCTTGCCCCTGTCCTTTGTTCTGTTTGTAACAGCTGTGAAGGATGCGTATGAGGATTGGAGAAGGCACGGGAGTGATAAAGTTGAGAACAATAGGTTGGTATCAGTTTTGGTTGATGGGAACTTTGTGGAGAAGAGGTGGAGGGATGTAAGAGTTGGTGAGGTGATTAGGATCAAGGCAAATGAACCCATCCCTTGTGATATTGTGTTGCTCTCGACTAGTGATCCAACTGGGGTTGCATATGTTCAGACTATTAATCTAGATGGTGAGTCCAATTTGAAGACAAGGTATGCAAAGCAAGAGACTCATGGTAAGGAGGGGTTAGGTGGGGTGATTAAGTGTGAGAAACCCAATAGGAACATATATGGATTTCTGGCTAACATGGAAGTTGATGGCAAGAAGTTGTCACTTGGATCCTCCAACATTGTGCTTCGTGGATGTGAACTCAAGAATACTAAATGGGCCATTGGTGTTGCTGCGTATTGTGGAAGTGAGACCAAGGCTATGCTGAATAGCTCAGGAGCTCCTTCTAAGAGGAGCAGATTGGAGACACGCATGAATTTTGAGATCATTTGGCTCTCTTTCTTCCTCGTGGTATTGTGCACAATCACCTCAGTTTGTGCTGCTGTGTGGTTGAAGCGCCACAAGGATGAGTTGGATATATTGCCATATTATAGGAAACTAGACTTTTCAGAAGAGGGGAAAGTGGAAAGCTACGAGTACTATGGATGGGGGTTGGAAATTCTCTTCACATTTCTCATGTCAGTTATAGTTTTTCAGGTCATGATTCCCATTTCCTTGTACATTTCCATGGAGCTTGTGAGGGTTGGTCAGGCCTTCTTCATGATCCGAGACAATGGAATGTATGATGAGGAAACAAAGTCAAGGTTTCAGTGCAGGGCTTTGAACATTAATGAAGATTTGGGGCAGATTAAGTATGTTTTCTCGGACAAAACGGGCACACTAACTCAGAACAAGATGGAGTTTCAATGTGCAAGCATCTGGGGGGTTGATTACAGTTCTACAGAGAACAGCATGGAGGGTGATCGAGTTGAACATTCTGTGGAAGGTGAGATTTATTCTAGTACACACTTTTTTAGCATTGCCTTTAATGCATCATGGTTTTGCATACTGGTGAAATAGCTAGTAATACAAAATGTTTTTTGTGTGTTATTATGCGTTCAGTGGATGGAAAGGTCTTCAGACCAAAGATGAAGGTGAAAGTTAATCCAGAGCTTTTGCAGCTAGCAAGAAGTGGATTTCTCAATTTGGAGGGAAAACGGATTCATGATTTCTTTGTAGCACTGGCAACCTGCAACACTATTGTACCTCTTGTTGTTGACTCGCCTGACCCTGATGTCAAACTGATAGATTACCAAGGAGAATCACCAGATGAACAAGCATTAGCTTATGCTGCTGCAGCCTATGGTTTTATGCTAATAGAACGAACCTCCGGCCATATAGTCATCGATATTCATGGACAAAGACAAAAGTAAGTTGAATTTTTTTTTTACAAATTTCTCTCTCTCTTTCTCCACAAATGATTACTGACAAACTTCATATTTTTTACAATGGAAATGATGAAACAATTTGTAGTTCATTCATAGTTCTATATTGGTGTTGTTTAAGCAGATAGGAAATCATGTCTAAATATTTTTGTTTGATTTTCATGTCTGTTTTAGTTGTTAAGAAGTCTTGATTGGAGAGTGTGCTGCATGCAGTTTATGTTCTGTCTTTGCAGTATTTATATTATGATACAGGAAAACACATAAAAATTCTACTTATCTTTTTATTTTGGTGACTTTAAGTTTACTTATCATGATGGTTAGGTAATAAACATGAGACGAAACCCTCTTTAATCTGATTACCCTTTTTCTTTTTCTGATGAATCTTCCTATTATGAGCATTGCAGGTTCAATGTCTTGGGTATGCATGAGTTTGATAGTGACAGAAAGAGGATGTCAGTTATATTGGGGTACCCTGACAATTCTGTGAAAGTGTTTGTCAAAGGAGCAGACACATCCATGCTTAATGTGATAGACAAGTCCTTTAGCATGGACATAGTTAGAGACACGGAAGCACATCTTCACTCTTACTCTTCCATAGGTTTGAGGACACTTGTTATTGGGATGAGAGACTTGAATGCTTCAGAATTTGAGCAATGGCATACATCCTTCGAGATGGCAAGCACTGCTGTGTTTGGCAGGGCAGCGATGCTCCGCAAGGTTTCTAGCATTGTAGAGAACAGTCTCATCATATTAGGAGCATCTGCCATTGAAGATAAACTGCAACAAGGTGTACCTGAATCCATTGAGTCTCTAAGGATTGCTGGGATTAAAGTGTGGGTTCTGACTGGAGACAAACAAGAAACTGCCATATCCATTGGCTACTCCTCAAAGCTCCTAACAAGCAAAATGAATCAGATTATAATCAACAGAAACAACAGAGAAGCATGCAGAAAAAGTTTGCAAGATGCCCTTGTCATGTCTACAAAGCTCATGTCTACATCTGGGGTTGCCAACAATGCTGGAGGCAGTTCAGAGGCTACTCAAATAGCCTTGATAATTGATGGTACCAGCCTTGTGCATATTCTTGACAGTGAACTTGAAGAACAGGTTAGTTTAGTCCCATTCAATCTTGGATGATGTTTTCAATCTACTTTACTTCATGCTGATTTTGTCTACTTCTGTTTATTCAGCTATTTCAACTTGCAAGTAGATGTTCTGTTGTTCTATGTTGCCGAGTTGCTCCACTGCAAAAGGCTGGCATTGTTGCCCTTGTGAAGAAGAGGACATCAGACTTGACTCTAGCCATTGGAGATGGTAATTCATTTGTTAGAACTTGTCATTCCCCTTTTTAAAGTTTGATAACGTTAGAAAACATTTAGTGGTATTTTACCAGTTTGATTTTTATTGAGTTGTGTAATAAATTCATTATGCATGTGTTACATTGCAGGTGCTAATGATGTCTCAATGATCCAAATGGCTGATGTTGGAGTTGGCATCAGTGGACAAGAGGGTCGGCAAGCTGTAATGGCATCTGATTTTGCAATGGGGCAGTTTAAGTTTTTGGTTCCTCTCTTATTGATACATGGGCACTGGAATTACCAACGGCTTGGTTACATGATACTATACAATTTTTACAGAAATGCTGTCCTTGTTCTGGTCTTATTTTGGTAAGTTATAATTCAATAATGTGTATAAATATGTGTGTAACTGGTTTGATCATACTCATACAACTCCATATTATCCCACCAACTTCACCTTCAAAAGTTGTTATTGGGTGATGGTGCTTTGAACCCTGTATTCATTCAAATATGAACCAACACTGTAATTGGAAAAGAGAGAAGAACATGGTTTCTATGTTGACTTTTGTCTTCTTCAATTTTCTCCTAAAGTATGATAACAATTGAATTTTTGTCCTTTTGGCTGGTAGAAGTATTCCTCCAGATTTGAACATGTTAGTAAATTTGTTATGTGTGTTTGTAGGTATGTGCTCTACACTGCCTTCACTTTGACAACTGCTATAAATGAATGGAGCACGACCTTATACTCAATAATCTACAGTTCATTGCCAACTATAGTTGTTGCTATTCTAGACAAGGATCTCGGTAAAAGGACTCTCCTAAAGTACCCTCAACTTTATGGGGCAGGACAGAGACATGAGGCCTACAACAAGAAATTGTTTGCCTTGACAATGTTAGATACTTTGTGGCAAAGCATGGTCATCTTCTGGGCACCCCTCTTTGCATATTGGAGTAGCACAGTTGATGTGGCTAGCATTGGAGACCTTTGGACTTTTGGGGTTGTAATTTTGGTGAATTTGCACTTGGCCATGGACGTTGTAAGGTGGTATTGGGTGACCCATGTTGCCATTTGGGGTTCTATTGCAGCAACTTTCATTAGTGTCATGATCATTGATGCTTTCCCCAATCTTCCTGGCTACTGGTATGCATTATCTTTTGCTTCCTTTCTTAATTTTATACCATAAAACTAATATCCTGGCATTCATAGAAAGGTTATCCATATTTTTCTGTTTGGAACACTTCAGATGCAACTATTATGCTTGTTCTGCAATTTTGCTTAATATATTATTAATAACTGTTGTTCTTCCTAGATTTGCCTGCATACCTTCCCAAGGAATATACATATATTTTCCACCAACGTCTAGTGCTAAACATAATAAGATAGATATTGCATTCTAATTGTTAGTCCTGTGAGTGGAAACAACAATTCATGCTTCTAAATCATTTACTCACAGCATATTTATGTCTTAGTCTTCCTGACTAAACATGCTTGATATTTATTTTGCTTTTTAAACTTCAGAATTTGATAAAGACCAAAGAAAGTGTTAGGATTCCAAGTATGAGGTTTTCCTCGAATGTGACTCAAGAGTAATATATAAGAAAAAAATCCATATACTCATTGTCTTAAGATTTTGGGTTGGAAGTGACTTTTTTTATATGAAATGTTTATAATTAGTGATTATTAGGATTTCAAGTTTGTTTTACATTGAGTAAGAATGAGAAAGCTTGATGAGAAACCATTTTAACATATCTTTATCTAAATGCAAAGCTTTGTATTTGGTTTCTAAATGACAATTGATCCATGTAACCGACCTCAACTAATGGGACAAACTAATCATGGAGAAAACCATGTCCAGTTCATAAGATATTCCATGTTGCCACCATGTGCATGTTAGATTTGAAAACCTTTGCAATCCTACATTGTTTCAGCTTCTGTATGCAGAGACTAACCCTTGCATCTCCTTAACTATGCAGGGCCTTCTTTAATGTTGCAGGAACTGGATTGTTCTGGTTATTGTTGCTTGGAATCATAATAGCAGCATTGCTTCCACGTTTGGTTGTAAAATTTGTGTATCAGTATTATTTTCCCAATGATATTCAGATTTGTAGAGAAGCTGAAAGGATTGAGTATGAGAGAGTTGTTGTTGAAAGGGAATCCATAGAGATGCTTCCTATCTCAAACATTCCAACAAGATAAGAGAAGTGATCTTCTGTTTTTTTTCTTTAAATTTTTTTGTAAAGCTGCATATTCTTTAGTCTACTTTAGAGTATTTCTGTCTGTTGCCGGATTTGATTGGTTGCTATCCGTCCTAAGGACAGAGGTTTTGTTATCACTTCAGAGGTTTGTGGAATCTTCATTCTTTTGTATCATAAAATTTAGCATGTTGTAAATTAACATTGAATAAAGCAGAAAAGGAAATAGTTTACATGTTGCCTGTATTTGCATGAAAGGTTGAATTCCTTACCTGCTTGATGATGTTGAATTTATCCCTCCCTCAGTTTATTTTCTGTTTTGGTTCAAATTGGAAAATCACAAAGAGTAATTAGAGTATTGAATTTGGATCATGTTGTTTATTGTTTGTTTGATGAAGAAAAAGTGGTATATCAAACACCATTTGATCTTCCAGTCAACAATCTGAAATTTCACTTTATTATCTGTCAATTTTTTTTCTTCTTTATATCACAATCTATGCAAGTCTTGTAGTATGAATACACTTTGACTAGAAAATCTATGCAAGTCTTATAGTATGAATACACTTTGACTAGAAAAAAAAATCAGACAGAAAAAGAAAGAAGTAACATTGAATGCCTTCCTAAACCCTAATCAGATGGTGGGGCGCGAAAGAACGATGCCAAAGATTCCTCGATATCGTAACGGTGTTGATTTAAAGCCCGAGTCCTACCTAATTACTTGTATTTGGAGAGAGAAAGTGTCCTTACACTTGTATAGAAAGTCTCTCCAAATTACAAGTTAATTGGGTAGATCTACTAATCATGAGATTAATTACTGTCTCATATGAAATGTTCATGGCTCACTGGTACCGAATCATTCGCCATTTTTCCACACAAAAAAATCTGACAAAAAGCTTACTATTTTAACATATCTAAATGCAATGCTTTGTATTTGGTTTTTAAATGACAATTGATCCATGTAACCGACCTCAACTAATGGGACAAACTAATCATGGAGAAAACCATGTCCAGTTCATAAGACATTCCATGTTGCCATGTGCATGTTAGATTTGAAAATATAAGAAAATTGTATGCAAGAAGATGGTAAGAAGAAAGAAAAAGTTTTTTATTATCTGACATGTATAGTAAATATATACTAGACTTTCTCATTTCAAATACAAGGTAATTAGTTAGGAATCCACTAATTACGTATAATAATTACATATAATTTGATAATTATTATTTCCTTAATAGAAAACCTTTGCAATCCTACATTGTTTCAGCTTCTGTATGCAGAGACTAACTCTTGCATCTCCTTAACTATGCATAGATTGAATTGTTGAATAATAATACTATTTCTAGCTATATAAGAGCAGGGAGCAGAGCACAGGGGCTACTCTTCATTTCCATGGGCAATTATTCGTCTAACCGTCTTTGAGTCATCGTTTTCATCGCCAACGTCGGGGTCTCCTTCTCCAACGTCGGAGTCTTCGTCCCTCCCAAGTCCATTGAGATAGCCATATTTGATCACTCTCCAAGGGGGCCCATAGATCCAATCCCACAGGTTCCACTTCCCATACCTAGCGTACCTCCATTGTTATCAACCTCGTTTGGGACGCGTCTACGTCAGAAATTCCAGACTTGGGCTTCAAATCAACCCCAGTATGATATCCAAGAATCTTTGACATTTCGCGTCCACCATCCGATTAGGTTCAGCAAGCCATTCAATGTTAATTCTTTCTTTTCTATATAATTTTTTTTAGTTAAAGTGTATTCATAATACAAGAATTGTTATAGATTTTTTAGTAAAAGTGTATTCATACTACAAGCTTTACAAAAAAAATTTAAAAAAAAAAACAGAAGATCACTCCTCTTATAGTAGGATTGCAAAGATTTTCTATTAAGGAAATAATAATTATTAAATTATACGCAATTATTGTATTGTACGCAATTATATATAAGAGCAGGGAGCTACTCTTCATTTCCATGGGCAACTATTCGTTTTCCCGCCGCTCTGAGTCTTCGCCTTCATTGCATACAATTCAATGATTAACAATAAAAATATAACTAGGTTCAAACATTATAATGCAAATAATGCAAAAAACGTGAGTAGACATATATCTCGTTAGAAATTAGCCAAATGTAACACAATATTTAAGGGTGTTGTAAATGAGGATCGTCTCAACACATTAAAAAATATTTCATTTCATCATCGTTGTGTGTTTCTTGTATCTTGTAGTATGCTATATCCAAATTCCATACACATCGTTGTGTCTTTCTTGTATCTTGTAGTATGTTATCCAAATTCCATAGCTGCACATCATTGTCGTTGTGTATTTCTTGTATCTGGTAGTATGCTATCCAAATCCCATAACTGCACAAAAGGATAATCGAGGATATTCAGACTACTAATTTCTTCATTAAAATGTAATGAAGGCCGAGTAAATACTACCAAATCTCATAGCTACACAAAAGGATAATCGAGGATGTTCATATTACTAATTTCTTCATTAAAATGTAATGAAATCTCAGTAAACAAAGGACAACCTAGTATAAACATGAAAGAAGAGAAAAAAGTTCTAGTAAATATTAAGGAATTAGAATAAACAAGTACCTTTAACATTTCATCGGGTGTGATGCTTCTACGACTTAACTACAATTTAAGTCGAAGATGTTCATATTACTAATTTGTTGTTGAAAACGACTTAACTACGACTTTCATTTTAAAAAATGTTTATTAAAATGAATGTGCTTCTCATTTTTTATATATAATAGACATTTACTAACAAAAAATCGACGAGAAACAAATGAGAAGAATGCACCAGTAGACAAATCAATGCAATGAATTCCAACTAAACGTCACCAAATTTAGAAGAAGAAAAAAATTAAACTAATGGATTTGCTTCGATGGAATGGGTTAATATCAAACATCATAAACTAAAGTCTTGAATTGAGAGAAATGTGTGCATTTAATGTTTGATTATATCATTTGAAAAAACACACATATAGCAAATTACATTCTTGAATTTTTAACTAATCGTATAGAATTATCAACGTATCATAATTGTACAACGATGTTTGGAAAACAACTGAACATGTTGTTAATGGTTTCTGCACAAAGTAGTGTTCTGTTTTTATGGAAATTATGATTTGTTTGAAAATTTCACCACGACTGGAGATGAAAACATTTCATTGTATATAAGTGGACGCAAATCTCATCTTATAAGTCAGTTTTATAAGGTTGAGATAGTCTTAAAGTCCACTTTTTAATATAGTATCAGAACTATTTAAAGTTTATCCTAACGAGTGTTTGATGTGGATTTATCAAGTCATCCGCTATCGGACCGTTATCAGACCATTGTAATATGTTGTTGTCTCACGCACGAGTTTTTATTCTCGATGTGAAAAAGTACGTAGGAGGTTAAATAAAGCTTAAAGTCCACTTCTGAATAGATTTTGAGTAAAAAAAGTTATGATTCACTTGAAAAAAAATTACTCTAAATTCGTGAATACGACTTACCCATCTTTCATATAATTTTTTTTTTATCTAAAATGGTAATTTAAAAAAAAAACACTACTTTTATAAAAAAAAAACAGATTATTTTGTGATTTGACCTAATATTTGACTTGATCAACAAAGATTGCTTGGAATTGTTCTTGATAAGCCATTTGTTTCATCAATTTCCTGTTCACAGACAAATCATTTACTGCCACTCAGATCTGGTGCCGTCCATTGACCGCCATGCATGGAAACTTCCAATGACCACCACATCTTCTCCTCAATCCACCTTTCACATACTTCATCATCTCTGCTTTCTGTATGCACTTCCAATCAACACAAAAATGGCATTCACTCATCCATTCATGCTTGCCATCACCATTTCCAACCTACTACTAATCTTCTTCTCTCAATCTTCCACAGCATTAGACTCCATCACTCAATCTCAGCCACTTCATGATGATGGCAGCACCTTAGTTTCCAATGATGGAACCTTTGAGTTAGGGTTCTTCAGTCCCGGTAGCTCCACAAACCGCTACATAGGAATATGGTACAAAATCATCCCAGTCAAAACCATTGTTTGGGTTGCCAACCGTGACAGTCCAATCAAAGGGAACAGCAGCAACATCAAATCCAACATGTTAACCATCGCCAATGATGGAAACATGGTGCTTCTCGACAGCAACAATCAAACTATTTGGTCAACAAACATCACCTCACTCACAACTCACCCTTTGGTGCAGCTCTTGGACACTGCAAACTTGGTGCTTAAAGAAGGCAACAAGAACAACAGCAATGAAGAGAGTTTTTTGTGGCAAAGCTTTGACCACCCTTGTGATACTCTCTTGCCAGGAATGAAGCTTGGGTGGGACCTTAAAAAGGGTATTGAAAGGAAGCTAAGTGCATGGAAGAGCTGGGATGATCCATCTTCAGGGAACTTAACTTGGGGTATGCTCCTTAGTAGTAACCCTGAATTGGTTCTGAGGAAAGGTTCAGATGAGTATCATAGGAGTGGACCTTGGAATGGAGCAGGGTTCAGTGGCCAACCTGTGTTGAGAATCACTCCAATTGTTGACACCAAATTTGTCAATGATTCAAACCAGGTTTATTACTCATACACGCTTAGGAACAAGTCTGTGATCTCAATAACTTACTTGAACCAAACTCTTGTTCATCGCAAACGCATCACATGGATTCCTGAAAACAAAACTTGGAGGGTTTATGAGTCTGTTCCTAGAGATGAATGTGATCCCTATAACCCATGTGGCCCAAATGGAAATTGCATGGTTAATGAGACACCCATTTGCCAGTGTTTAGAAGGGTTTGAACCCAAATCTCCCCAGAATTGGAACACGTTTGAGTGGACACAAGGATGTGTGCATAGAGAACCTTGGAGTTGTGGGGTGAAAAATGAAGATGGTTTTCGTAGATTTGCTTCAATGAAAGTTCCCGACACGAGAAGTTCTTGGACTTATGGAAATATGGCACTTGAAGATTGTAGGATGAAATGCTTGAAAAACTGTTCTTGCATGGCTTATTCAAACTTGGACATAAGGGAAGGTGGCAGTGGTTGTTCCATTTGGTTTGGTGATCTTATTGATTTGAAATTGGTTCAAGCAAGCCAACAAGATCTATATATTCGAATGGCTATTTCAGGTAACTATGATTTGTTCTAAGTTTTAGAATTATTGTATCTGCTTTATCATATCATATGCATGAAATTTGACAGATGCAGGTTCAGATGAAGAAGATACAAGAAAAAAGGCTTTAGTAATTACGATCCCACTTGTGTCTGTCATCACTATTTTGCTACTTGTTGTCTTCTTATATATTTACATGGGAAAAAGAAAGCATAAAGGTAAGTTTCTTATTAACCTAAACTATGTGTGTCACATGAAAATAGATGTAAAAGTTTATCTCTTTTTTTCACTAAATTATTATTTGACACCATGAAATTGAAGGAGAAAGTATTGAACTCTGTTTTCCTTTTGAAAAGATGTGCAGTTTATTTCATTTAACTATTAGTGAATGAATATGTTTATAAGTTTATTTTAACTTTTTAGAAAAAAAACTTTACTTCGTTCTTTCTATTTTTTTTCCTAAAAAAACTTGTTGAGAAGAAAAAATTAAAATTGACTTTTTCCTAGCTTACCTTTACTAACTTTTAAAAT
>Ga0123341_1004650_pt1 | contig 12091 bp, 3 predicted proteins | sample Turbeapinknodule_FD_89959 | JGI IMG/M metagenome (GOLD analysis project Ga0123341, IMG submission 89959) | Root nodule microbial communities of legume samples collected from Mexico - Turtle bean Mexico pink nodule | ecosystem: Host-associated > Plants > Roots > Nodule | place: Mexico: Nepantla... | reverse complement strand
TATATAAATTCAAGTATAACGGTGGTTAAAAGATGATTAAAAATAATTAAAGTTTTGATTTGCATCTATTTTTTCTATATATGTATGTAAATGTTTAAGAATATCTTATCAAGTTTTGCTACAAAAATATTTTAATGGAGATGACTAATTTTTTAACCATCCTATTAAAATCTCCTCTTTATATTATTTTTTTATTAATAAATTTTAAATATAAAACTTTAGTTAAAATTAAATTCACTGTCATTCTTCATACTAACTCTATGGCTCAACTAAAGGCCTAATCCTGAGTAACCTTTAAAGTCCCTTTTGCTTGTTTTTCTTTTTTTGTATGGTGTCTGTATCCCCTAATTTGTATGTATTTGATTATAGTGACAAACTTATGAGAGGAGGAAATGTTTGTTTCTGTGCGATTTTGTATATGAGTTAGATCATCCTTAAAGTAGTTTTTATTTATATTATTTTTTATTGCTGATAAAAAAAATTAACTCCTTTAAATGATTAAAATAAAACATCCTTTTTTTAGTATAATAAAAATTCATTTTTTTAAAATAAAATGAAATAAATGTCACACTGCAATAATAGATGAATGGCATATAATTTTTTTTTACCAAAAAAATAATAATTACTTTTTATTTATGCAGGGCCAACAACCCGTCTCGTCCCGCTATTAAGCCTCATGGACTATAGGTTATGCAGGGCGGGACTAAACGGGTAAGCAAACTAGATTAATGAATTTGTCTCACGCTTTTTAATAATGAACTACGAACCGACCTGCATGACTTGCTCTACATTGTCATCCTTATTTGTTGATGGCCTGCATGACTTGCTCTACAAGTCATCATTACTTGTTAATGATTTTTTTATATTAAGTTAGCTTCTGCAGCTTATATACATCTCCCAAAGTCTTAATTTTTTCCTATCAATAACAAAAATAACCAACACAATAAGTTGTATATTCAAAAGTCATCATTGTCCAAATTTGAATGTGAAACATCAATCTCTCCAAAACATAAATATAATTGGTTATCAAAATCTATGTAGTTGACTGTGAAATCTTTTAAACAGCTTTTAAAATATATTTATCATATTCTTAAACCTATTTTCACAATACTTTTATACGATATCCTCTATTATTTTATTACATGTGTTTCGCTCTATAAATATATATAAAATGCAATGAAGAATCCATAATAACATTTCCTTTCATAACATATTTTTCACTTTAATTATGTCAATTTTATATTTATTTTTTTCACATTTCAATCCATTTAAAATAGGACAAAGGATTATTTTGATTCTGAAAGTGTAACTGAACGTTAATTTAATGTTATAAGAATGAAAATTATCATTTACTTATTGAATGGGTAAAAAGTGTGTCATTAAATTTTGTTCGACATATTTTAAGGACTAATTTAAAATTAAATTTCTTTTTTTAAAGATTAATTTGAAATTAAATTGTAAATTTTAGGTATTAATTTGTATTATTTTTGCTTATTTAGAGATTAAATAAGATTATTCTTATTATTTTTATAGATTAAATTGCCATCTTTTTATATACTTTGGAACCAAATTGATATTTGACTCTTAGGTATTTAAATGTGTTCAGTTTTCTAACAACATTAACATAACAAAAGTGGTCATAATTTAACCACATTAATGTAATCTCAAACAATTTATTAGAAATATGGTTTATTGTTTTTTTTTTACTGAATTAATATACATTCTCTTCACACGATGAAATATTCTATAAATATCAAAATGATATTTATATTTATAATTCATATAATTAATCTCTTCGATATATATATAACACATTCTTTATTTCTGTAAAGTTGCTAGAGCTATTCTGTAAAGTTACTAGCTCTATAAAAAAAAAACAAAAAAAACTAGCTCTAGCAGTAAAAAAATCCGTACTACGGATCTTATGTACCCCCAATTCATTGCTGAAAACATGTAAAAATCACATTCGAAATCCATCTCTTCAATATAAGATCTGTTGATATAATGTCTGATGTCCAAATCAGTTTGACATTTGATGGGATTTGGAAAACCATGACTTGCACAGCAGCTTCAACATTAAGAACACAAATTTTGGTTAAAGGTTCTTGTTCCTAGTATCTTCTTCCAAAACGTGATCACCAATCGGGAAATGTATACACTTTTGTTACGAGTAGAACAAAAATTGTAACAAATAATCACAATTCACTTATTTCTATTTAAGAATGTAGGATTTGATTCTAATTTCACTCAATTAAACTTATTTGCATGACAATCTACAACATTTCTAAGTCAAGATTAAAGTAAGAACTTTGAGGTGGAAACTCACGATCTTATTGTTGTTGACAAGGTTATGATTAAAGAAGTGGTTGTTATTGTGTTGCACTCTCATTTGGAAAAGGTACATTTTGTGTTTGTTTTGTTTCTATATTTGTTGTTTTTTTTATGTTTGGGCCTCTTTTGGGCCAACTCATTATACTTAAGCATCTTGGTTTGATAAATTCTTTCTTCACCTTCATATTTACATTCTTCTGTATTTTTACATTTTTCTTCTTCCACTCCTACAATTTTTTAAATACCAAAATTACTCTTAATAGTTTTAGATGATTCCAAGAATAAGAGTTCTGTTAGCAAAAGAAACACTGTATCTTCAAGAAATTGAACATATAACGTTGGCAAGTCTCACATCAATTTAGGGGACCTGATATTAATCCATGTTTAAAATGTTTAATGACTCTTTATTCTGTCTTTTACTTATTCTATAAGTTTTTTTTTATAATGGCAACAATAAGGATCAAATTTTTAAAAAAAACCTCAAATCTAAAACTCAATCACTACATCTATCATGTGGAAATTTTTTTCTGTTTATTCTCTACCAGTTTGACAAAAGAAACTTGCAAACTGAAGTTGAGTTGAGACACAATGTAACATGTCAAACCCCTTTTCACGACTCACACTTGGCTTATTGTTACAGAAATCTTCTATCAACTCTTTATCCATTACAAAAAAAATCACTTGGTTTTACACTTCTCCGCATAAACTTAACCCTTCGTGCATAATGTAGTTTGAAAGATTCGTGACATCTGTTTTAGATGTAGTGTATCCTCCACCATAGGACAGAAAAAAAAGTGCAGTGAAGTTGGTGTTATCTACTTCAACCTTGAGTTTGCGTGCTAAAAGTACGTGTCTAAACCAGTACATGATGGCACTCCTGAGTATTAACACTTACAATCCAATGCCAAATACAGAATGTATCATGCCAAACCATTCCTATATCTCAATTCATCAGATGGAAAGAAGAGAAAACAAAAAATATGTGAAGTACAAAGCTTAAAATTTACATACAAAGACTCAACAAAAAACAAGGCAGTCTTTGAGTTGGAACTTAGAAGTCAGATCAGACTGGTACTGAGGGTTCCTCATTTGGTTCAAGCATATTTGCATTGCAAGTTCTTGACTCCAGGGATTGAAGGCTTCTAACAACTTCTACCATGGATGGCCTTTTCTCAGGCACCACAGAAGTGCAACGAAGTGCAATATCTAAAGCTCCAATCATCTCTTGGTGACAAGTGTTTGATATTTTTGGGTCAAGAACTTGATGCACCCCATTGGCGATGTTCACTTTCCTTCTAACCCACTTCACAATGTCAACTGAGTCAATTGACTCCGTTTGCTCTGCTTGCCTACCACTCACCAGCTCCAGCAATACCACACCAAAGCTGTAGATGTCCAATTGTTCAGTTGCTTTCTTACTGTAACCATTTTCTGCATTGCAACAATACAATTAGTTAGTATGTTAATATTTGTTGGTTAACTAAAACATATTTGATGCAAGCATGCAGATTAATGATAATCTAGGCAGTGTTTTCTATCAACAATAATATTGAAAAAATTGAGTTATAATCAATTTACTGGAGGCTCTCGGGAAAATATTGTACACAATCTGTGCAGCAAGCAAATAGAAATAGGAAGTTACAGATTGACAAAGTACTCGATGATGCAACTCAATATTGAAATCTACTGAAGTCTATGGAGCTTTTCAACTAACAAGCCACACAAGCCCATTCTAATTCAAAATGAATGATCTTAAGAAATTACCTAAAAATTCAAGCTATTTCATAATAAAGTGAACATCCAAGCATGCATGTAGGTCTTAATTTGTATTAAAAAAAACTCTACAAATGAGTTAGCTCAACTATGGGAATGCATTTAAAGTTATTTGAACACAAGTTATCATACCTGGTGCGATGTAACATGAAGATGCTGCTTCAGAGTTCAATATTGATTGAAATGAAGCTTCTCCCACAACTCGATCAAGAGCAAAATCTGTGAGTTTTGGCTCGAAGTTTGCATCCAACAAAATATTACTTGACTTGACATTTCTGTGGAGCAAGTGAGGGAGATAATCCTTGTGAAGATATGCCAGCCCTTGAGCAACTCCAATGGCAATTCTTAATCGAACCACCCACTGCAGCTCAAAATTCTGACGAGAAATCAAATCCCCTAAGCTCCCTCCATGCAAGTACTCATAAATGAGAAACACTGACTCATCGGAGTGGCAGAACCCCAGAATTTTAACCACATTCTTGTGCCTAATTTTTGCCAAAGTCTTCACCTCCGCTTTCAAACTTTTGGAGGACTGGTTTCCAAAATTGACTAACTTCTTCACAGCTACCAGTTCACCACTAGGTAAACTCACAACATAAACTCTACCAAAAAACCCACCATTACCCATTGAGTTTTTCTCATTCATCCCTACAAGTAGATCATGCTCGGTAATCCTGAGAGGATAAAAGAACACTGAGCGCCAAACCCCAACTTGATTCCCCTTGCAATATCCCCGATACAAAATAAACCCACCAACAACAATGGCAGTTCCAACAACAAAGGCTAAACTGATGAGAGCACATGCTAAGGTTGTAAGGCTACCAATGTGGCGTCTTGGCATGTCATCAGAACAAGAGTTAGGTAATCCAGGGCCACAAAGACCAGGGTTTCCGTCCAAAAATGAGGCAGGGAGACCAGAAATCAAGGAGTATGGTACTTTACCTGATAGCTGATTGAAGGAGACATTGAAAAGAGCAAGCTTCAAGTTCTGAAGCCCTTGTGGGATTGAACCAGTGAGATTGTTATCTGAAAGATCAAGGTAAGTGAGTACAGGTAGCTCGGCAAGAGAAGGGGGGATTTCTCCAGTTAGACTGTTATCAGCCAAAGACAATGAAACTAGTTTCCTGCATTTTTTCAGCGCTGGTATTTTACCAGAAAGAGAATTGTGGGAGAGATTTACTATGCTCATAACAGGAGAGTCACAAAAGTTTGGAGGAATTTCACCATCCAAAAGGTTGAGAGAAGCAGAAAATCTGTATAAGCTCTTAACAAAGCCAAGACCTTGAGGAATTTTACCAGCGAAGCTGTTGTTGTCAAGCTGAACATGCTCCAACTGAACAGCTCCTGAAATTGACTCCGGTATTTGTCCAGAGAATCTGTTGTTTTCAACTCTAATGAGCTTGATTTTGGGCAATGACCACAAGGAAATGGGGAAATCCCCGGAGAAGGCATTGTTCTGGACTTGGAATCTCTCAAGACTCTTACATTCCTCAATGGAGTTGGGTATTGAACCATTGAAGGCATTTGAGTGGAGACCGAGGTTTATGAGGCCTTCTCCTTTGCAGATGCCACTAGGAAATGGCCCCAAGAGCTTGTTTGTTGAAACATCTAACGAAACAAGGTTCTTGAGAGAAGATGGTAGAGCCTGAGGAACCCCACCTGTTAGGTTGTTCTCAGAGAGATCTAAATGAGTCAAACTAACCAGGCCCACCAGAGAATCTGGAATTTTCCCTTGAAAAGAAGAGCTTTGCAACAGAAGTTGCTTTAGATTTCCAAGCTCGCCGATATCCTTTGGAATCTCACTCACCAAGTATGGATTCTGAGACAAATCAAGAACTTCAAGTTTAGTTAGATTGCCAAAGACAGCAGGTACACTACCTGAAAGCAAGTTGCTTCCCATGTTGAGGACTTGGAGGTTCTTCAAGGAGCCTAAGCTTTCAGGGATTTTTCCTTCTATGTGGTTTCTTCCCAAGTCAAGCACTCTCAAGGAAGCAAACTGAGAAATCTGAGATGGGATAGTGCCCCATATGAGGTTGGTACTGAGATTCAAAGTCTCCAAGGAACTACAGTCAGAGAGATGAAGAGGGATGGGCTGGTTGAAGATGTTATCAGCAAGGTTGAGATAAGACAGATTTGGGAGGTCACAAATGGAAGATGAGATATCCCCAGAAAGGTTTAAGCTCTGAAGGTTGATAGAAGTTACTGAGAGTAAAGGTGTTGCGGAACAGGTTATTCCAGTCCAGTTACAGTGGTGGTTTGATGAAGTGTTGGACCAGGTGGACAAGGCCTTCTTAGAGTCTTCAATGGAGGCCTTGAAGGAGAGAAGGATGTCCCCCTCTGATGAAGATGAACAAAGATTGAAGATTGAAATGGACACAGAGAGAAGGAATAGGTATGTACAGAATGTAGTAGTGGCCATTAGCTTGGTGTCTGCAAAAGAACTTGCTTTGAGTTGTTTTCTACAACGGTTTTCTATATATCCGTGTTAACTGTTAAGTGAAGGAGAGTGTCTAGAGGTATCACTGGAGCTCGATGGGCAGGAAAGAAAAAAAACTTGCATTTTTACGTGCAAAAACTCATCATGGCCTTTGAGAAATTTGCTGATAAAACCACAAAAGTGTCCCCTTCTCTCTCTTTTTAAAGACTTTTTTCCCCTCATCACATTGTTTTCAAAAGGAATTGTATTTGTACAATAAAATGGTACAATAATTTCCGCACAGAAAGAGATAGAAGGGAATCAAGAGATAAGAAAACACATAAGATTAAATATGTCTTTTAGTGTTAACTAATATGCAAATGTGTTAAGTTTTACTTTCATATGTATGATAAAATAAAGATTATTTGTGAAAAAACACATTTTGAAAACCAGCAGAAACAGGTTTTTACATAGATTAAAAGTAAATATTTTTTACATTTACACATTCTTTTATTTTTCTCAGATATTTCCCTTAAAAATAAGAAGGTGTAATTTGAACTTTCTATCTACCCTTCCAATATTTTCTTTTCCCTGTCTGTTTGTTTCACTTATTAGTGTATTTATTCGTTGCTACCAGTAGTAGCAAATTTGTCCAAAACAGGGGAAACAATGTGAGGAGAGAAGTTAGAAGGCATTGTCCCAAAATAGTTGTCACTGTAATAGACCCATTCAGTGACTAATATCGCGGAACTTTTCACCCCCAAGAAGAGAAAGAAGTGAGTTTTTTCAACGTTTGAAACAGAATCCAAAGAAGCCAACAGTAATGTAGGATTTGACCTTGGAACACCCAAACCAAACATTTATCTATTTTATTTATTTATCTATTTAGCATTGCAACCAATTCAATGCATCTTATGTACTACAAGCTCATTACATTGAAGACGTTTTGGCAAGGTCACTGGGTCACGTGGCCATATTGTCAATTCGTGCTCGCAGTGGGCTCTCCAATTGACCGTCAGAACTGAGAAGTCAGAGAGCTTTGATTATGTCCAATAACCAAACAAAACTTTTCATTAAACTTGGCACCTTCTCCTCGGGGAAGAAAATAGCTTCAACTCTGTATCATTGTTCAAAGTAGGTTTAGAGGGTAGATTTAAATTTGAGTTGACAAAAAAATAGTGATGTGGAAAAGTTACAAGGGTGGTGCAATTGAGAAAAAAGATGAAAAAAGTGTGTGAAAATGAGGAGGAAAGAGGAGGTGGGCATGGAAGAAAGGATTCTCGTGAGTGACAGTGTTGTTGATAAGAGACAGAGGTCCCCATCGCACGTTTCATCAGAGTCGTTTGGAATTACGTGAACTCCAAATAATAAAATGAAAGGGTGACAAAGGTCAAGATAACTTTATACCAATATATAAATAATACTACTACTTCTACGAAACATATAAAATATTTTATTTTCTTTGTTTAACTTATTTAGACCACCCATTATCTTATTTCAAAAAATAAGAGCGCCTTTTCTTAATAAATATAAATAATCAGAATTGTTTATATGCATGAGAGCACAAAAGGCAAAAGGGTATTTGAGGACATAAATAAGTGCATGGGACATGAACTGGTAGATCCTCTGCTGCACACAATTTATTGTAGCGGTGGAGGACTACATCACTAATGATGAATCAAGCTCCACCACATAAGGGATTTTATCTTAGATAAAAAAATAAGTCACAATATGTTTTTACTTTTGTAAACATGAATGAAGTTTATTTATATCGTCCGTATCCTTCTTTTTCATCGTTGTGCACTTAGAAGTCGGTTTATAAACTGATTAAATACTAAATACGTAGTAAAGGAGCACATCGTATTTTATAAGTTCAGAGTTAGGGAAGTATGGACTAAGCACTTAAAAATCGGTTAATAAACTAATTAAATACAAAATCGGTTTATAAACTAATTAAATACTAAATATGTAGTAAGGTCACAAAAGTAAACTCTAAATATTAAATAAGATTACATACCATTAGGTGGGGAATACGTTCACTTCTATTAATAAAAAATTTGTGAGATTAACAATAATGATATTATCTTTTTTAAAATTTTAAGAATTTGAGAAACTCCTAATGTGATTTAAAAACTTGTTTTCTAGTATTTTGAATTTTTTTTGTCTTTTAGATGTAGTTTTGAGTATTTAAATTTATTCAATGTAATGAAAGTATTCGAGGGATTGACTTCCTATAAATAAACATGCCCCAAGTTGAAAGGGATACTTGAACCCTTGTTTAAGGTCACTTTATCTTGAATTAGAACAATTTGTCGTCCATCATGGGATAGATAAAATTAATCCTACCTATATATTGATATTGTAAATGTATATTTTGATTATATAAGCGTTACGTCATTATGTAAGGAAAGTTGCACAGTGTTGTTTCCTCTGTCATGTGCAACACTTGCCTCTTACATTATTTGTGTTGTTGAACATTAACTTTCTTTTAAATTATGTTTGAACTTTGGTGTTTTCAGCACTTAGTCAAAATCATAAGGTATTTGATTTTTCCTCAAATGAGTTAATGCTTATATATTTGCAATATAGTTAATATTTCCTTATAGACATATCTATTAGTGCATTGTATGATTGAGATGTTAGATTGTTGAAAGTGATGCATATGAAAAACAAAAATTGTTTATTTTGAATGGATGAAGTTTAAGAGAGATATGTTATATGTTTAATAGTTAAAGAGGTAGAATATTACAATTGATTCAAATTGGTTCAAGATTATCTAATTTTTTAGGAACAAATTACTCAATTTTATGTATAAAAAATAAAGTAGAATTGTGTTGGGTCACTTTGGTACCAATCTATAAAATTCTACAAAAGTCTGAATTATGCAAGAGTTAAATTTAATTAAATTGATAGGTTTGGTCATTGAGTGAAATTTTGAGAGTTTTATATCTTGGGGACTAAAATTCGTTAGGTGAGCTAACTCATTTGGTTGAGCAAGCATAATGGTGGTTGAACAAATTTCAACATGTGTTTAATTGGAGGTTGGGCGAGTGTTTTTTAAATTTTGAAAAATATGTTTTTATATATTTTCAAATGCTAAAATTTGTTTATCTTTTCCTAAATTGTTATATTTTATTAATATATTATGCTTGAATACTATTATAAGAGGATGAATGATAAATTTGGAGTTTGTTAGTATTTAAATTAATTTGTGATGTATATAATGTTATGGTTGTGATATGATATATGGTGTCTTTAAACATAGTTATTTCATGAGAAAGATATTATGTTGAGATGATAGGTTATGTATTGAATTTTTGAATTTGAAGGATATGATTACGACTCTACTAATATTGACCTCACATAGAGGATTATGTGGTGATAGTCGAAGAAAGTTCTCATGACCTAATATGTGGTGTGAAAAAGATAGTGTAACAACTTAGTGAAGATAGTGTGACAAATGTATATTTATAAGTCTAATTCAACACATGTGTCTAACTTCCGAAAGTAAAGTCAAATGTTTGTGATGTTAATGTTAGTGGCTTATGACATGAGAGGTAGCCAATGAGTTGAGAGTTAGGTAATTGATTTTGATAGATGTTTAATGAATGAATCTATTATGCATCCATGAGAGTATATAAATGATATGAATGAATGTTGTGAAATGTAAAAATATATGTATATGATTTTTATATATCCATGTATGTGAGATTTTAAAACACTAACTTACCATATTTGGTATACTTGTATTTTATTTTTCAAACTATGATTATCATATGTTATAAGAGAGCATGTAATATCTTAGAAAAAATTCATCAAGACTAAAAACAAAATGATGAGATTTATTTTTCTATTTTTATTAAAAAAAATTGTTAGGATATGTATATAGTAATTCCTTATGAAAGAGAAACTTATTTTTAAATAGACTTATAGAATATGAATGAATATTAAATGTATGTTTATTTTATTTTATAATGTGATAATTAGTAGTAACGTAATTATTAGAGAAATGTTACAACTCACCTCCTTACTCACTATTTTTTTGTACACATATAGGTGGAAGTTAGTTAAATTATGGAAAATTCACTCTTGCCCATCCTCTCACATATTAAAATTTAGAAAGCAAAATTACTTAGATGGTCCAAATAACTAAACTAAATTAAATTTGTCATAAAATGTGGAGTTTCTCTGACAAAGTGAACGAAATCCAAAAAGTTCCGAAGGGTACCAACATATCAAAAGATTCTTAACTTTCTCTGTGATTTCTATCAACACATAACAGGGCCACGACGATACTTTCTCTTTCTCCATTCAAGACTCACCAAAAGTTCTGACATACATTTCAATTTTCTTTTATTTTCCCACATAATCTTCTGCTTCTTCCCACAAAATAAATTATGCAAAGTATCAGGATTGTGTTTGCTTTCCTACTCTATTTCACTACCATTTCTTTTTTTCTTTTAGTAAATCAGTAATTAGTGTTCTTTAGCTTTCACTTAAAATTATGCAGTAATGGTCAAAAAAATGTATTTGCTTTTTTTATTAAATCTTGCCTCATTTAAATATAGTGTACCGTCGGAAAGTATTGACTATTAATATCCAAATAGCTAAAAACATTATATACATACTTTTATATACTCAAACTCAAAAGTTTGCCAAAAATAACTCATAAATTTATCGTCATTCTATGAATGTTTTCATCTTACATCTTACATCTAATTAACACTCCTCTCGTACTAAGTAAATTTATTATAATGACATATATACTATACAGAGTTTACATTAAAAATTAATATTATCATTTTCATTATTATACCGTAATCATACATCATTGTCATAATATATATTCTAATAAATTCATGTTTAGGCATATATCATGATTAAATATAAGACTTTTTTTTATAAGACTTCAATCTATAACAAACAAGTTTTAATGTTAACATCTAATAAATCTTAAATTCCTAATTCTCTAATTGGAGTATATTCTCAATGTAAATATTTGCTATCATGCCAGATATACATCTACCACCAAGTCAAATATACATCTACTATAAAGTCATATTAGTTATTACTAAGTTAGTTGTGTAGAAGTCAATTTATATATACTACCAAGACATATATACCCACACTACAAAAATAAACTTGTAAGTAGTGGCGGTTTTAATATGACGATTATTAAAAACTGTCATAATTATTTGTATAATATGACATTTTAATAATTGACACAACTCTCCTTCAAAATGTGTCATTTAGAAACGCCACAAATTTCATGTCATTCCCTCCATCTTATATACTTTATTTTCCTTCCATAAAATTTCATTTTTTACGCTTACTCAAAATTTTGATTTTCTAAAATCTTATTCTCTAGTTTCATCCTCCAAAATTTTCCAACCATCTCTCTTAGCTCTAGCTCTGTTAAACTCCGTCCTTCTCGCAAGCACGTTAAACTGTAAGAAATTTCTTTAATCTGTTTGATCTTAGAACTATATGATTCTCACAATATCATTAACATAAATATGCGTACCTTGATCCATGAAGATTTGTTCTTCAATATGTTGATAAAAGATGATC
>Ga0123341_1004649_pt1 | contig 12093 bp, 5 predicted proteins | sample Turbeapinknodule_FD_89959 | JGI IMG/M metagenome (GOLD analysis project Ga0123341, IMG submission 89959) | Root nodule microbial communities of legume samples collected from Mexico - Turtle bean Mexico pink nodule | ecosystem: Host-associated > Plants > Roots > Nodule | place: Mexico: Nepantla... | reverse complement strand
TTAGTAATCTAATTACTTTTATAAAATTAAAAAAAAATTGTTTACATTTTTTTTACCTAAACAACACGTATTACCATAAAATATTTCAATTTTTTTAAAAAAATTATTTTCCTAAATTTTTTTAAACATCATTTTCTATTTCTACGGGGAGCTCATTTTTCAAACTTTTCATGTATTTTACTTGGAGATTTTTTTAGTCTAAATTTATTACTATTGAAGGGGACGATGGGAGACAGGAAAAGTGAAAAAAAGTTGATTAATTTGATTGTAGTAAACTGTAAGTCTTATATATGTTTTCCATGAAAAAGTATTAAGGAAGAAGTGGAAGTGGTACACCACATATGTTAGACTTTATCATTAAATATTTTTTTAACGAAATTATTGCTGTTAATTAAAATCTTATATAACGAATATCATCTTTACACAAAATTAGCTAGAAATATCAAAATCGAATTACCCGATTTCTAAAAAAAAAAATCTCGTGTTTTTTGAAAGTGCTTTATTCCTATTAAGGATGTTTTCAGTCCTCAAAATTGAATGATTCGCATAAAATATGAGTTTGTTGTCTAACCATTTAGGACAAGGACAATTGAACATGTGAGAACAATGATGTTTAAATTTGTATAATAATGTAACATTAATTTCTAAAATAATTTTGATATATCTAGTTCATGTGATAAAAAAAAGAATTATCTATCCACAAAATACTGAAAACTGATAATTGTTAAATTAATAATTAATGATTCCACCATAAAATAGATTGTAAAATTATAAATTAGCCAAAAAAACTGTAAAATTTATAAAACTATTTATAAATTTCGTTTTATAGTGTAACAGGTTAAAATGAGTATGTTTCTAAAAAGAGGAGTCACTATCATGCTCCAAGTAATAATATTGTAATAAAATATCAAAGTTTGATTTTGAAGCAAAGTCTTCAATTGAAGTTTATGAAAGTGTTAAATTAAAGAGGTGTATTAAATTAAAATAAAAAATTACTGTTTGAAGGAAGATGGTTGAAGATGAGGTGAGTAAGAAGAAGGTAGGGTATGATGCAGATTGCAGAGGATAGGGAATTAGAAGAATCGGAGCTCTTTCGTCCTTCTGAGCTCTAATGGAAGCACTATCTCTTCTTCCCATAAATACTCTCACAAATAACCACATTTCTCTCTCTGCTTCTTCTAATTATGTTTCACTCTCTTCTTCCTTACAACTCAATCCTTCTGTCAAAGCTAGAACCCTCACTTTGGTATTCATTCATTCATTCTTTCTTTATAGGGGTTTGTTTTGTTTTCTGGGTCCCACTTGGAATAATGATAACTGGGTTTCTGTTTTGCAGAGAAAGAGCTTGGTACGTGTACAAGCAGAGAATGAAGATTATGAATTGAAGCAAGTGAGGGATATGGCTGCTGCCAGAAAGAGATGGGAGGCTCTGGTATTTTTCAATTTCATCAACTTGTTTTTTTCATCACAGCCACAATTGTAGCTGCATTTGTTCGCAATGCTAAGAATTACTACCAAACCACTACTGTAATGTAAAGGCTTATTAGCAAAATGCATGTGGACTGATTACTAATGAGGAGTTTAGAGTCGAATTGAATTTTCACAATCTTGCTTGTGGTTTATTCTTATAGTATTCATTGTTTTGGATTTCTCAATAGTAGAACAGTATGATAATTGATAAGATATCTTGTTCTTGTGTGATTAACTTCTTTATGACCATGGCGTTGACTCAAATATGGAGTGGACCCTACGAATTTTTCACGCGGTCTGCTTGCTTGTTTTGTAGATCAGGGATGGAAAAGTTAAAGTTCTTACCCCAAGGGAAGCTGGGTACGCAGTTCAGCTTTCAAGCAAGCCCCTTCTTGATGTCCGTCCCTCGAATGAACACAAAAAGGTTTGTCTTTGAAATCAGGTGTTGCTTTTGTTTACCTTTTAGCGAATGCATTATAGCAGGGGAATATAAGTGGAACAATTTGACATTTTATACACGTTATTGCTGTGGTCAGACATCATCGAAGCTAATTACCATGATGGTAATTGATCTTGGTAGCTGTAAAGAAAGCATCAGATGCATTTCCCTATGAATTTAACTTTGTTCATAATATTTTTTTTTTCTTATTGCAAATAAGTAATTGAACTCTTTTGCCTGTATTTTCGCTTCATTGTTGTGATCTTTGCTTGTTCTTTTTGTGCATTTTGAAGGCATGGGTGAGAGCTTCAACCTGGATTCCAATATTTGATGTTGATAATAAGCTAGATTTTGGAACCGTTCCCAGAAAAGTCACAAATTTTGTTATGGGTATTAAAAATTCCATGCCGACTCTTTCATTATTAATTCTTTTGATAGAATTTTTAAATTTGTAAAATAAATTGGAACATTTCATTAGACATGTACTAATATCACTTCTGTTGTGTTGAACAGGAGGTTGGTGGAGTGGCATGCCTACACTATCTTATGACAGGTATCATAAACTATCATTTGCTCTTCTGATTTGTTCTCTATGTACATGGTTTATAATTCATGTCTTTCTTCTCTTCAACAGCCAGTTCTTAGCCAAAGTTGCGGAAAAGTTCCCCAAAGATTCTGAATTAATTGTTGGATGCCAGAAGGGACTGAGGTGAGATTTATACACTCAATTGATTGAATGCACCCTCAATTTTGTTGTTTCTGATTCTTATTGTCTGTTTGGTTAAAATTTATTTGGTACTTCCTCTGGCATTTTTAATCCTACTCCAGTTTTCCAATCTTTGGCTCCTTGAATTCTGGTGTATGAAAGAATCTCTGATTGTTTAACTAGTATCAAATTAACAACACAGTTTTTTGTATAGTTTATTGAACTTCATTTTCTTGCTAGATCACTTGCTGCTTGTGAACTACTGTATAATGCTGGTTATAAAAATCTGTTTTGGGTTCAAGGAGGATTTGAAGCTGCTGAAGAAGAGGCATGTTTTCCTGTTTAAATTTTCTGGAATTTGTATTTGATTTACTTTAATGAAGCATGGGAAAAGAAAATTGGCTGATCTGGTGAGCTCATTCCTTTTTTACCTAATTTAATTTGGAGCAGGATCTCATTGTAGAGGGCCCAACACCTCTCAAATTTGCTGGAATTGGTGGCGTGTCAGAATTCCTTGGGTGACTATTTAAGTTATTTTATAATCTATACTGTTAGCAATGTTTTTACAATGAATTCTTGCCACATTAGAATGTTATACATACTTTTACGGGCCTCAATGACATAGGTAGGCCTTTGAAATATTTCTACTGCAGGAGGGGCGAAAAGGGCATTGGCAGGAATGAGTTTGTTATGCTGAGTGGTGGTAACTTACTGCACACATGGCCTATTGAGATAGCGAAAATCTGTATGAGAGAAAAACATAATAAAGAGCTAGTAGTAGGGAGAAAGAGGGAGGCAATCATTTTGGTAATTGTGGGGCAGGGAGAGAATTCTCTGATTTACCTTATTTTTTGGTTTTTGTCACCTTGAGTAATACTAGGACCTACCAATATGGTATCAAAGCTCCCAATCTTGGGAGCCTTTGGATGGTGTTGACATGGAAAGCGTGGAACAAAGGTTGGAAGGGCTGCAAGCCTCCATCTAGAAAACTTTCCTCAAACAGTTAGAAGAAATGATGAGGGTGATGTTGGAAAGATTTCAGTCAGCGTCAATGGAAAACCCATATGAAGCTTTAAAGGGTCTGAGACAAAAGGTTCATTCATGGAGTATCGTGAGTAGTTCAAACTTCTTTCAACTCTCCAATTTGTAGACGAGGGTTCATGAAGGTAGCTTTCATGAATGGTTTGAAGGACGAGGTCACGATAGTTAGCTCAGGAGATCTACTAACTTTGATGGAGATGACACAAAAAGTGGAAAAAAGGTATCACTTACTGGGTCGATGACATGAGTTCGTGGGCTAGCTACACAAAAACCAGTTTGGGCCGGAAGAAGAGTTGGGGCCCAATATTTCTCGAGGAGAAATCTCCCACACTCTCATTCAGGTGAGAGTCGAGGAGAGCCCAACCAAATAGGGGCAAACTCAGGAGAAAAAAGTGCCACAAACTCAAATCAAAGAGGATGGAGCTTCAAAAAGTTGAAAGAGGAGGAAGATAATGATAGGAGATGAAGGAATTTGTGTTTCTGGTGTGAAAAGCCTTACACTCATGGCAACATGTGTCGCAATAAGCAACTTCATGTGATTTTATTTGGTGAGATGGAGAAAGAAGAGAAGGATAGTTAGGGTGAGGAAGGTAATGGAGGGGTAGATGAATATGCGTCTACATGCAAGTAACATTAAGTGGATGATTTCAAAATATTCCCTAAAGTTATGGGGAACTATCACGGGCAAGAAGGTCATAGTTTTGGTGGACTCCAATGCCTCATAATTTTTTGTCCTTGAGTCTAATTGTGGAGATGAATATTCCATTAAAGGAGACCAAGGGTTATTTTGTGGAGGTTGGGAGTGGCCAGAGGTTAGGAAGCCAGGGAGTTTGTAAAGGGGTGGAGTTTTAATTGAAGATAGAGCTAGATTTCTTTTTATTTGAGTTGGTAGGGGTGGATGTAATTTTGGGATATGAATGGCTAAAATGTTTAGGCAAGTTTTTGGCAGATTTGCAACAACACTTAATAGAGGTGCTAAAGGATGGTTGAGTAATTGAAATTGAGGGTGATACAACTTTATCCAGAACTATGATATCCTTAAAAGCTGGAAAGGAGTTAAGGAATGAGGTAGAAGCTTTTTATGTTGACTGGGGATGATGAATGTGATTAACATGGAGTCATCCCTTAATTTTAATAGAAGAGACCCTTGAAAATTTAAAAGAGCTATTATCGGAATTCAAACATCTGTTAAAGGAGAGCACCACTTTACCACCCAAGAGAGAATGTGACCAAGCAATTGCATTAAAGGAAGGAGCTCAAATTCCCATTATTCGTCCCTGTAGGCATCCTCATAGTCATAAAAGAGATTGAGAAATTTGTTCATGATATGTTGGCTTCAGGTTTGCTTCTACCTAGCACTAGTTCTTATGATAGTCCATTAATTTTGGTTAAGAAAAAAGATGGTAGCTAATGCATTTGTGTGGATTATAAGGCTTTGAATAGGATCACCTTTCCAAATAAGTTTCCCATTCTGGTTACTGAGGAGTTATTGAATTGGCTTGGAGGGGATACCATTGTTTCCAAGTTGGATCTCAAGTCTCCAAATTGGAGGGGATACCACATGCTATCATTAGAAATGCATGTGGAAAGAGGATATTCATAAGACAAAATTTTGGACACATGAAGGGCATTACAAATACCTACTAATGCCATTTGGCCTCACAAATGCTCCTTCCACATTCTAAGCTTTCATGAACAACATATTCGGATTATATTTGCGGAGATTTTTTTTTTTTTTACATCCTCATGTACAACAAAGATTTTAATTCACATATTGCCCATTTCAAGGTGGTTTTTCCGTTGTTACAACGACATAAAAAGTAAGGCAGCAGATGCATTATTTCACGTAATGGACTATGGTGCAATTTCAATGGTCATCAATGCTGATTTGGTGGAAATAATAAAGAATTTGTGGTTGATGAGCTGCTTTGGGGGATTATGCAGGAGATTGTGAGGGATCCAAAGTCACATCCTCATTATTTAGTTTCTAAAGGTTGTCTTTGGTTCAAAGCACAAGGGAGAATGAAAGAACAGGCTCACAGGGGTAGGTGTGAGATGGAATTTCAGGTAAGAGACATGATGTATTTGAAAGCCCAGCCCTATAAATTATGGTAACTAGCTAGACACATTAATGAAAAACTCAGTCCTAAGTTCTATGGGCCATTCAAGGTCTTTTGGACAGAATTGGGAAAGTGGAAATTACAACTGCCAGACAACTCAAGATTGCACGCGGTGTTCCATGTTTCACAGTTAAAGAAGGCTTTACCATCCTACCAACTGAGTCAAGAACTTCCCAAGTTCCTCTCAAATGAGTTTGAATTGATGGTGGAACCAGAGCAAGTGTTGGCTACAAGGAAACTGCTGAATGGAAGTGGCAAGTACTGATAAAATGGACTGACTTGCCCACATAAGATAGCTCCTGGGAAGATTATGAGGTTATTCAGGCTGTTTTTCCCCTATTCCACCTTGCAGACAAGGTGTTGCTTGTTGGGGAGGGTATTGATGGGCCTCAACGGCACAGGCCTTTTAATTATTTCTACCACAGGAGTAGCAAAAAGGACACTGGCAGGAATGAGTCTATTATGCTGAGTGGTATTAACTAACTGCACATGTGGTAGATTGAGATAGCAGAAATCTGTGGGAGAAAAAAGAGAACAAAGAGCTAGGTAGGGGGGGGAGAGAGGGAGGCAATCATTTTGGTAATTGTGGGGTGATTATTGTCACAGACAGAGCAGGGGAGAATTCTCTGATTTACTATTTTTCTGGTTTTTGTCACCTTGAGTAATACCAAGATCTATCATACTTCTTACACATTTATAATTGATTGGAAACACCAGTACAAAATCTTTGTTCAAAATCACCCTATTATGGTTTGATTATGACTTGGACCAGGGTTTTAAATAGCATGCAATATTGGGGTAACAGTATAGAGAACCTCTATTCACTACAGGGGAGGCTGAAAAATGGATATTTTACAATCCTTACTGTCAATCTTGAAGGGTCATCTTTGGGATTTTAATTTCCAAAATTGAAATCCATAGATGTAATAATAGTGAAAAGATAAAGAAGACTTGGCTTTAGAAGATGATGACTGATGATTCCAATCTAGGAAACTTGTATTTGATTTTTGTTGGTCTTTACTTGTATGTTTTGTTTAAGACATCTATGCCTTCATATTGTTAACTATGAATGTTTTAATTTTGAGAAACTTTTATAATTTTTGAGAACTATGTGTATATTCAAACCATAAAAAAATTCGAAATGCATCTGTTCTGTTATCTGCCATAGTGTTTCTGGAACCAGCTGCTACACCCCACTATCCAGGATTTTAAACATTGACTTTGAAAAAATATACATTATAGGTTATGCATATTGAAGCTCCATGAATGATGAAATTTGTTGTCTGACAGATGATAAGCAGTTTTTATAAAAACTTTGAGCTAAAATTGTAAATATTTTCTCACAAGTTTAGCTTCCGTTCATCCTTGGTGCAGAAAACTGTAGAGATAGGGGAAATGCGTTTTGTATTTCCAGATTGCCTAGAATTCATCATAAATGATTCTGTCAATGTTTGCTGGCAATCGTAACACAAAGCTGTGTAGCCTAATTTCCTGGTTACGTCACAATAAAAATTTTAACATCAAGTGAATTTTAGAATTATAGGTTGAGTTCAAGAGGAGGGGTACATTGAACTATGGAATAAGATGAGTAATTTTTACTAGATCAAGGTTTACAGATATTTGAGATGCAATATTAAGGGTTTTTTAAGTTCCAAAAATATCAAGTATGGATAATGAATAGTATATCAATAGAAAAGGTACGAGAGAAGAGAATAATACCAGAATTTGTACTGGTTCACTCTTTCACAAGTTCCAATTGCCTGACCACCATGATTAGACAAGTGCACTATATTTTCAAGTTTTACAAGAACCCTTCAAGAAAACAAGAAAAAACAATACACACAACAAAATCTTGAACCCTACAAGATTTTCTATCAACCCTTGTGAAACCCTATCACAAGCACTCTTAACAACCCCACTCAAGATCAAATACACTGGAGAAATTATTAAAAGGAACAAGATCACCTGGACAAGTTGTAACACAAGATGAAGAAAAAATATAAAGGTTCACAATGTGATTTGCTCAATCTGTTATCTTGAAGTAACTGATTCACTAAAGAAGTGCTCAATCTATTATATTTAGAAATGATTTAGAACTTTTTCCAATTTTTATATGATTGATTACAGATTGATTGAGATAGCTCTTATATAAAGTCGTCAGTTTTAATCGATTAAAATATGTTCTAATCCATTAAAACAGAAATTGATGTCCTGTTGCATATTTTAATCCCTTAAAATTATGAAATGTTTAAGTGGTTTTAATCAATTAATTTGTATTTTTAATTGATTAAAATGTTCTTTCTTGCAAACTCAGCAAATCTAAAAACATTTTATCAAATTAAAACACTTTTTAATCTATTAAAACATAACTTAACATTTCAAACAAGGCTAAAATATTTCCAAATAAAGCACCTACTTAACCAAAGTAGGATCAAGGATTTACAACATATCACAAATTACAACCCAAACTCAAGATTAACATCTTCAACCAACCATAACACATCGTTACGAACCTAGGGAAGGTAAATAGGGATGTATGAAGAAATAGAAGATGGGTAATAGTTTTGTATGAGGAATATTAAAGAAGGTGAAAAAATGAAATATGAAAGGTTTTTTCGTAAAAATGTGAAGAAACACATGGTCGTGCAAATAGCCTCTCTTTAAATTCATTCTTATTGATTCACACATTGCAGAAAACTTCTATAACCTGAGAAGCTAAAGGAGTGGTGGTGAATTATAATATGATAAATATACACATATACTGACACCTTGCATCATCATAATCAATCATAGCATATTGTGATTGGAAGTATCAAACCTTCAAGCTTGGTAGCATAAAATCTTTAAACTTTAAGTTTCTATATCAACAGAGAATACTATGCAGATTTGAGTAATGATCTAGTCTCTAGTTGATGAAGATTTATATGTAGCCGGTTGTTCATTGCTTGTTGCACAGAATTTCATGATAGTTTTATATCATTTTGATTACAATTTGCAGCCTTCAAATGTGATTTTATATATTAAAAAAATTAGGATATGGTTGCAAATTTCTTGACTTCATAACTATTTCCAGTTGGACTGATCAACAAAGAGCAGCTGCAGCCAAGGAGGGTTGGGGATATAGATTAGTGTTTTCTGCACGCCTGGTATTTTATCCATTGTGGACCTTCACTTGTATATTTTATTTCTTAATCTGGACATTCACAAGTTTGACATTTGTTGCATAGATTGGAGTCTTTCTTGTTGCCGATGTGCTATATATTGGTGCTCAGCAAATTGGGCACTATCTTCAGGATATCCGGACCCATTGAAGTAAGTTTTTGATTAATCCTCATGGAGACAATATTCCTGGTGGATGAGCATATACAGACAGCAGGATAAACAACTCAATTTTGGATGCTGACCCTTGGTAGAGTTTCAATGCTCATCCTTCACTTAATATGATTTGCTAGCAGACGCTTTCTGAGATTGTCTTATTTGCCCCATATTATTTTCACTACTGGATTGTAAATGCAAATAGTTAGGCAGCCATTTTAATGTAGATTTCTTCCATGTGGCTCTGTACTAATACCTTTTGGCCAAATGCTTGTTCTTTTCTTAGAATTTTCCGTTAAAAGAAAATCAACTGTCATATAATCATATTACTGTTCCATTAATGTTACTGTTTTGGTTATGTGTATATACTGTAAATGGCCATGTGTGATATACTAGATTAGTTCCGAATCCTGGTTATATTGTTGCAGAAGTCTTCTGGTGACTGTGACTGTTCAATGTGTTGTGTTTGTATCCATTTAGCATTTCTTCATTCCGTTGTTTTGAAATATTTATGTTGTCTTTGAAGTTAGATGATCAATTCTGAAAAGATATTGTGGAACGAGAGGTAAACATTAAGATTTAAGTTGTAGTCACATATCTCTTTGCACCACAGGATGTATTCTTAGTGATTTTCATTGTTAAACCGAGTAAATAAAACTCATCATTCAGTTTGATTAGCTGGATCTTTGAAAATTTGAGGTAATTTAGTTAAGCAGTATAGCAAAACTTATAAATGCTGAATTGGCATATGCTTGCCAGCTCCGTATTTCTCTCTTAATCTAGCTGATTGGTGCGTCATAAACGATTTTGGAAACTCTTAAACAGCATAAATTGCTGGCAACACATTCTTAGTCAAATAATGACAAAATAATATCAAGTTATTTGTAAATTGTCAGTTATTTTGTGCTAAAATTAGTCCATTGTTGGAAACAAAACGAGAAAACGAAAGCTCAGTAAAAAAAACCAATTTAATCCCTTCCAAATATAATTTTTCAACTTTTTTTTATCATATATAATAATATATAAAAGGGATGTTTCTTTCGGTACCTCGTCAAATTTCTTTCTGCATTCTATCAATTAGGAAAAAATGATTAAAATGTCCTATCTAACTTTTTCCATGATATACTTTGGAAAAATTATTCCACAAAATACATTCTAGAATGTATATAATATTTTTTGGAAAGTTTATTCTGAAAACTTTGTTTCAGAAAATGTTTTTAAAAAATATATTTTATGAATTTCCAAAAGTATGTTTTGGAAATATTTTAAAAAACTAATCTATAAGTCATTTTCAAAAAAGATAAAAGAGTCTTTTTGAAATTGTCGGGTTACAAGGAAAAAACTGTTGTTATGAAGGAAGAAACACCCATATAAAAAAATATAAGATTTTGATATATACATTTTTTGTATTTGATATTATCTGTGTAACTTTTTTTAATAAATATCTATTTAATTTATTTAACTTTAAATCACTCAAATTATTAACTGCAACTGAAAACCATTCACTTTATAATTTAGCTTTTACTAATTTTTTTATTTTTAAAAATAAAGAGAAACACAAAGTGTATCTTTTCTTTTAGTGATTATAATTTAAATTACTAAATACATTTAAATAGTAATATAAAAAAAAATCTTTAATCAGATTATAATTCTTAAAAACGATATCATCCATAATTTTGGATTGTAAGAGATGTATTCAGATGATATTACTTTTATAAGATTATACATGGTTGATAGATAAAAGTTACATGAAGGATTGATGGAAAAATGTCATACAAACAAATTGTCCTAAATTAAATTAAGAGGTGAGTGACGTCTTACATGATTTGTGTTAATGCAAAGCTAATATGTTTGGTTACAAGAAATGAAACCTTATGCAAATTGTATGCCACCGAAAGGTGAATGTTGCACGTTTTAATTTTTCTCTCTCACACCAAATATTGAGAAATTGTTTAATGAATCCTATTATCAATCTTAGTTGAAGAAGTAACCATTAACTTACAACTATATAAATTCATATCTCATTTATCTCTTTTTACGATAAAAAAAAAAACATCTGTCTTTTAAAATATTTCTTAACTAAGACTTTTGACTATAATAAATTTTTTGTTTAAGATACAAGGATGATCTTCACAATAAATGATATACAATTAAAAACTGTAAAGTTTTACAAAGTACAAATTTTACAAATATGATATACTATCATATCGTTCGTTAGTATGACTTCTATGATTTAACACTCAAACTCTTAACAAGTGAATGCAAAATATATTGATATTTTACATAAAATTAATTGTTAGTTGGTTTTGGTAGATAAGTCTTCTATTTGTAAGCATTTTAAATAAGACAATTGTGACTTGCAGTGCGTCAAAGCACTAGTACAAATTTATATTCTTTTAACTGACAAGGATATTTGTTACAATAATATTATTATCACATTCTATGTCTCAAATTTTTTTATGTAACTTACGAGCATACCTGTTAAAGGTTTCCTATGTTTTTTTTATTGATTTCAAACATTCCTTAGTATGTTTCCTTAATTAGCTAAGTTTTCCCATAATTTAAATAATACAGTTATCATAATCATGACGCATTGAAAGATGTTATTTACATATTAGGATTGAGGATGGGAATGTGATGGATAAGAATAACACCTATCTACTCTCACGTATGAAAAGTTGTCTCATTACATGTTCAGCTATCTAGTGGCCATCTATAAAAAGATATTTGTAATTTTTTTTTATATTTGCGGATACCAATACCTATGGTAGATATTTTTATTTTTATTTTCCTTAATTTTAAATAAAATAATTTTAAAAATAAACTTAAATAAAAAAATAATTTTAAAAAATAATTCAAATAAAATTAAACAGTAAACTATTAGTGCAAATAAATTTAACTTTTCTTAAAAATAAATTTAAATATATTGTACTACAAAATACAAGTTTTAAAATAATAATCTTTTTATAAATAAATTAAATTTTATGTATACAATTAAATTT
>Ga0123341_1004648_pt1 | contig 12094 bp, 15 predicted proteins | sample Turbeapinknodule_FD_89959 | JGI IMG/M metagenome (GOLD analysis project Ga0123341, IMG submission 89959) | Root nodule microbial communities of legume samples collected from Mexico - Turtle bean Mexico pink nodule | ecosystem: Host-associated > Plants > Roots > Nodule | place: Mexico: Nepantla... | reverse complement strand
TTCCTCAATGAGAATTTTAAAGAAACCTCCTTTGAAGTTTTTGTATGAAGAAGTAAATGGAGAAAGAAAACAAATTTTTGTCTTACTAATCAGGGACAACCAACTAGGCTTCTTACCGGGCCAGGAGCTATAGTAATATAAAAAAGTTTTCGGACTCGGAGTCAAAGAAAGGTATTTACACAAAATGCTAAAAGCTTGCATATAAGCCCAACCGTTAGGGTGAAGTTGAGTAGGAGCAACGTTAAGAAAACAAAGGACACCCATCTGAAATTCACTTAAAGGAAACCGAATATGGAGATCAGTAAAGAGACATTCATAAAAATAAAAAAATTCGTGTCTGTCGCCTTCACGGCCATGGCAAACATTATCAATGGCACCAGTTCACCGAAAAGAAATGATTTCCTCAGTGGCATCAGGAGAATACACATAAATTTGAGAAAGGAAATTGCGAAGGGTTGAGGAAAATTGGTACCAAGAGAAATATTCTCGAACTTTCGGATTAACCCATTCGTACCCGAGCCGAAGGCTTAATCTTTGTTCGGCTATTTCTTCTCTTTCCTCGGCTTCAACATCCACAACATCTTTGCTTGATGAATTCATACACGAGAGCGTTTCAGGTGACAAAGAGGATTTGGCATTCTTATTGGTCTCAATCACTCTCCCAGTAGATTCATTACTCGTGCTCGAAAATCCCGTAAACTCAAAAGAAACGGAAACAGAACTCGATGAAGACATTATACCTTCCGTGAATATTTGCTTCAACTTTAATATATAATGAGTGGAGAAATTGTGTAACCAGATGAATGGAGTTGAAGATTTATAATGGTGGAAGAGTGATGACATATGAAGAGTCATGGCATTGTAACCATTAGATTTAGTCATATCCAGTGGTTGGAAACTTCTAGCTTGTCACGTCAAGCAGTACAATCAAGAGGAAGCGCGCAAAACGAAAAAGTCTTTTCGCAATTAATACACCATTAAAGTCTTTTTTTTTCAAAATTTGTTTTCCCCCCAAAATATAAAAGAGGTGAAGTTTCATTTTTTCATAGACATTTCGTCGTCTACATCTCCTTATGCCTGGGGGCTTAGTGTACTGATTGGGCCGAGAGATTTGGCCGAAAGGTCCAATTAGGCCGAGACCAACTGAGATTGGGCCGAGAGATTCGGCTGAAAGGTCCAATTAGGCCGATGCCAACCGAAAGCAATGTGAAGACAGAGCCGAGAGTTCAACCCAAAAGTAAAGATGTGAAGTTGAACTAAAAAAGTTCAATTGAGAGAATTAAAAGAGAGAGATAAAATAAAATGGAAATTATTATTAAGCAAAAGCCCATGAAATTGGGCCCAAATATGCAGGTGTGTGTAGTAAATGTTTAATACAAAGAGAAAAAGTCCAAATAACTTCTGGGCCTAATAAAAGAGTAGTATAAATAGAGGGTCATCGTAAGAGGTGAAAAAGGGTGAATTCATTCTAATATTTTGTAAAACTGAATCTAACTTTGGCATCAAAGCACCTTTCAGGTACGCACACCCATCTGTGAGAGAAAGCCGAGACCAAAAACCGAAAGATCAAATGGAGTAAATTAAAGTTGACCGGGAGGTGTTTGTCAGGCAATTCGATAAAACGAGAAAGATTTATGAACCAAGTACAAGCCAAGAACAAATAAGCCGAAAGCTTAAGTCGAGAAGGGAGTCCGGAAGTGAAGGCCTGGAGGTCAACGGGTGGAAGGCAAAGAAAGAATTTGTTTCTAGGTCCTTGTAAGAACACTAGCAAATATAAAATGTAAACTATAATTATTAACTTTTTAAAATCTTGTGAAAATTTTGTGAAGATGTGGAAACAAATATGTTAATAATGATTATTATTGGAAGGAAATGGATTGGAGTGTGAATGTTTGTGAAAAGACCAAACTAACTCTCATTTATTATTATATTTAATCTACTTATTAATTTCTTCTCCCCACTTCTTTTTCTTCTTTGTTCTTTGCACCCCTCCCTGCACCCCTTAACATTTTTTCTTCATCCCTTATCAATTATTGAGTGGAAAAGCCTATTGGAACTATATTGGTTACCATTGATGTCGCACTGGTTTTGTACTTTTAATTTGGCTTTCAAATTTAAAACACACATTAGGATGTAAAATCCATAATGAATATACATTTTGAATTTATGCATTATGGAATGTATGTAATATATTTTTGATTGTGGATTTTGGAATGTATTTTTTAAATGTATGAAAATACATTATGGAATACACAAACTGAAATGTATTTATTAATTTTAAAATAAGTATTAATTGTTTGTTATTATTATTATTATCGAAGGTATGACTAAGACCAAAGGTGAACCATCATTGCAAGCATGAGCTAGACAGAGACTGACGATGTCAATTCATAAAAGGGATAGAGAACAAGTTGTTGTTACCATTGATGGTGATGTATTTCTATTAGATGCTACTAGAGAACATGAGGAAGTTGGAGTAAGATTTTCTATGAGACCTACTGATATGTCGTTGCTCGAGAGTTACGCTGACCACGTGGCTTGTAGATCGTGGGAGGGTGAGGATCGAGGGGAACTAAAGTTGGTCAAGCTAAGTAAGTTTGGGATCTCTCATCCTAAAGTTGAGGTCATGATGTTTAACAATGGGTTGTTGTCACTATGCAATTGATAAAGGTCTCATAAAAACCTTTGTTAAGAGGTGACATCGTAACATCAACAATTTTCACCTCCTTGTTGTTGAGATGACCATCACTCTGGTTGATTTGTCCGCATTGTTTCTTCTCCACATTGTGTGACGATTTTGTTCGTATGTGATGTTGGATTTCATATTAGCGACATCATTGTTGGTTGAGCTACTTGTGGTAGATTTTGGTGATATGGTGATTGAATTGAGGTAGTGTTGTGGTACTCATGTTTGATTGAGTTGGTTGCACAAGGTGTACGAGGAGTGCATCATACATCACATATGAAAGTTCTCAACTCGCAATTATTTGTTGCATTTGGTTGATTGCACGATTTTTGTCGATGGTGCGACATTGATTAGTGGTGGGTATGCATGAGGAGTTGTCACACTTAGCCACATGTACGACCAGTTGGGGAATGCTTGCTTTGCGCAAACATAATAGTTAGGATATTATGTCATGCAATTATTACATGTAAATGACACATAATTTGAATAATTTATATTTGTTTTCAATTAAATATATGAATAATATTTAGTTCATAATGGATAAAACATTGATATATGAACATCTTAAAGGGATGAGAATCAATATAACACTCCCATATATCATAAGCTCCTTCTCTCAGGCGTGTTGTTGTGTTATTAAACACCATGAGTGTACACTTGACGTTATGCGCACAGAGAGCAACGATCTTACCCATGTTGTAGTGCTATGGAGGCCTTACGGTGACCATTGGCCTAGTCATCCATTTGAGGCGATAATCATGTTCTCATGACATATTTGGCTTGGGACATGCTCACATCCCCATTTATTTGAGCGTGCTCTACGTTAATGTAGGTATGAGCAGACGATTCCTCAACATCCTCCACCTTTCAGAAGAGATGTAGTTGTTGTCATTGATGACTGATGATTGCATTTTACTGACCATTTTGTTACTAGTGTGACATTGACTTCACATCCTTCAACATGTGCATTTGGATTTATACACTAGTTCAAATCAATGTCATACCCTTGTATACTTCCTCGTGCGAACAAAAATTAACCGTATGTATTACCATGTCATCGACCAAATAAGTTCAGATGGTGGCCAAACATGACTATCGTCACAACAGAAACATGTTTTTCCGACGAGTTATTTTCATGATTATGTTACCATGATTTTTTCTTTATTTTTTCAAGTGCCTAATGCATTGGTTCAATAAATGCAAGGTGTATTAAGGAAAAACGCCAACATTCTACAGTGCATGATTGATTGTGGACACGTGACAAAAGGTATTTCAGCATGGGATGAAACCCACCATGCATTGCAGTTAGCTTGTGGCGTCACAAATAAGGGGGTTGTTTATATTACACATCCATGTGTTATATGGAGTAGGCGACTTGAACATAGTTTTAGAAGTTTTGTATTTTTAAATTTAACAATAATTTTGTACAATTTTTTTTTATCATTAATGTATGAGATATTATCATCATTTATTGTGTTCACTTTTATTGAATATTGTTCGTATTAAAAAATCTCAATATTAAATAAAGTATTTGTGTTTAAAATACAAAAATGATTATATAAAATAAATTACTTGCGTTTGAAATTAATTCAAATTCAAATAAAATACAAATATATTTAAAAAAATCCAAAAAATAATGTATTTTAGAATGTACAATACAAAATACAAAGATGTATTCTTGAATGTACAATCTATAATAATTTTTTTGTATTTCACAATATACAATCCCGAATACACAATATGTGTTTCAAATTATACTTCCAAAATACAATTTTAAAAGGATGAAAATGGATTTTAAAATATAGGAGCGTATAATTTAAAGGATTTTACTTCCTACATCCCCCTATTTTTGAAACTACACCCCCATAAATTGGGGAAATTGACGAATTGTCTTGTTAAAAATCTTATTCTATTATAGACAACGTATTTTAAGACGTATTTTATAAACTAAAAAAAAATTGTGTGTTCAAAAAAATTCCTAGAACAAGTAATTTAGAAATTACTTTAAAAAATAGTCATTTTAAAAATGATGAGAATGCAGAAAAGGGAAGTGCAGGAAGTAAAAGCCTAATTTAAATTTATCGGTGTGCAGAATGCAGAGCCCGATCCATAGTGGCTTAGAGTGGCCCGCTGAGAAAATTACAAAATAAACAACATAGGTGACAAAAAGTGCATTTTGAATAAAAAAATTAATTGAGCTCTTTTTTGTGTAAGATAAGAGGGAAATTGAATTTTAAATTTATGAATAGCGAAAAGTTTAACCGATAAATGAGTAAAAAGGTGAAAATAGAGTGAGAAGTTAATTAGGAAGATGAGATAAGAGATTGAAACGACGGAGAAGGGTGTCGTATGGGAAGAACCCTCTTTCTCTTTTGTTTGCCTCTATCGTCGTTTGTAACGACAGGTAGCTGTGGTAGGATTCATGTAATGTAACTGTGTTATCTTCTTCACTCACTCACTCACCTTATCCATTCGCATCACTCTCTAACCGTTTCTTCCCAAATGGACAACGACGAAGACCAACCGCAAGACTCTCCGGCGGCCAATGACCTCCAAAACGACACCTCCTCCGAGTCCGAGTCCGAGTCCGAGTCCGAGTCCGACTACGAGTCCGACTACTCCTACGACGAGGAGGAGGATGACGCCTTCCGCCGCGCCTTCAAGTCAGGCGGGGACGAGGACGAGAAGAGGCCGGAGGATGATAAGGGCAACAACCCGGAGAACAACCTCCGAGAGTTCAGTCGAGCGCTGGAGAGCGCGGCGGCGAAGGAGCTGAAGGAAGAGCTGGACCCCTTGATTGCGTTGGAGAAAAACCCTTTCGACTTCCCCAAGGACCCCGAGAACTGGACAGAGCAGGACCTGCGTGAGCTTTGGGCGGATGGGGTCCCCGAAATTGGTGGCACAGGGTGGGACCCTGCTTGGGCCACCGAGGAAGAGGTTCGCTACGTCAATGAACAGCTTGAGGAGGGAGGAGACCCTCCCATTGCGCCGTTCTATCTTCCTTTTCGCAAACATTACCCTCCAATTCCCGATAACCACTACGACATTGCCACTCCCAAGGATACTATCGAAGAGTTGGATAGGATTGAGGAGTTCCTCAAATGGGTTAGCTACGTTTTCCAAGATGGTAGCACGTATGTGTATTTTTCTATACTGTAACACTTACATGATTCTTTTTTATGTTCACTTTAATGTGCTACGTGTTTGTTGCTGTTGGATGGATTATGCGTTTCTTTTTTTCAGCTATGAAGGGACTATTTGGGATGACTATGCTCATGGGAAAGGAGTTTATGTTTCTGACGATGGATTGGTCAGGTTTGTCTTTGCTCCGTTGAGGTGTTTTATCTAAGGGCATGTTTGTTTTTTCATTGAGTTCCGTTGAACGCGAATGTCGTGTGAGTGATGGATTCTCGTTGTAGAAAACGATAATTAAGTAAAACTAACACACACTAAGTGATGATAATGCCGGTGATAAACTAAAACAACATTATATATACAAGGAATGGATTCAAGTAATGAACACTTAAAATGTTAAATTTGCAATGTAATTGGAAAGAGGGGAGAAATTTGTTTAGGTTTTTGTTGTGCCCTTGGTCTGATGACACAAAGGTTTGAAAATTCAGATGTTATTGATTGATAACGGTTTTAAATATTGGTTTGTGGCTGCAATTTCAGCCACAATGTCAACACTGTTGGAATTACTGATAGCAATTGCAGCCACATTGGCTGCATTTGTCTGTAATTTCCCACAACAACAAGAATAGAGATGAAACCACAGCCACAATATAAAACTCACAGTTAACGTAAGCACAGGAAAGCTGACTAAAAAAATGGTTAGCTTAGGTGGTACCCTTATTTTGTTGTCATGCTTCTTTGTGCAACACCCATTCATTGACTTGAAGATTTGCCTTGGAAATTTGTGGGAGGTGACAATGACCAAGTCATTGGCATTTTTAAGCGAAGACAAACTCTAAGTTCAACAAATTTCTACTGCCAACCTCAAATTGAGGAATTCAATTTTTACGCTTTAGGCTAAACTGGATCTGTTGGCCATGTTTTTAGGGTTCTGTTGGCCATGTTTTTAGGGTTCTGTTGGGGTCTATGACTCTCTGTTTGCTAAGTATTTCAATTAGGGCCAGAATCTACCCATTTTCCACATCGGACATAGCGCTCTTCATTTCTTGACATGTTCGTCTTCATACAACAATTCTTTTATGTCACTGATATTTTGCAATGTATTATCTTTTCATAGGTATGAAGGTGAATGGTTTCAAAATGATATCGAGGGTCATGGTGTACTTGATCTTGATATACCTGTCATAGAGCCTGCTCCTGGGTCCAAGTATGTATCTTTCTTTGAATTGCCCCCTTAAGACTGAATGAAGTCTTAGACTGTGGCACAGTTTGAATATGCATTCATTTTCTTGAGAACAAACTTGGGCTGCTTTTATCCATGCCCTCAGGCTTGAAGCAAAGATGCGAGCCGAAGGAAGGATTATAGCTAGGGATTTTTGGTCCCCGGAAGACAGAGAATGGCTTGAAAAGGATATTGAAGATATGTATGATCTTGCAGATGGGGAATACGAAATCCCCTATTATGAGAATGAGGAATGGGTAAAGAAATATGGAAGCAAGCCGTAAGTTTAGTTGTCTATTTCTGTTTAGTCTTTTCAGTTTGAATCACTTTATTATCTTTAAGATAAGTGCCACTTTGCAATCCTTCTCTCTAGACATTACTTGCATTGTCACTTTACATCTATACAAGAGCATTATTACTAGTATTGAGAGAGGTTTTATATTTATTGTCCAGGGAGAAAGGTCGGTATCGTTATGCTGGTCAGTGGAAGCATGGCAGGATGCATGGATGTGGTGTATTTGAAGTCAATGAGCGTGTCCTACATGTAGGTGCATGGATTAGACAAAATTTATGTTTCAACTTATTGACTATAATCAACCTCTTGCAATTTTTATTAAACTGGGCAGAGAAAACTGGACTCTGCAGTTGGAAAATGATTGCAGAAATAACATGTTTTGCTCTAGTTTCTTGGAGTGTCCTACATTCCTTATGCTTATGGAGACTGTTATTTTTTGCTCAACATACTTCAATTTTGTGTTTATGGTGTATGATCAACATTACTTGGATGATTTTTGCCACTTAATTAATCGGGGGAATTGTAAGGTATCTCAACATAAGGGATGATGTTATTTCTTCCATCACACTTATGACATCTACTAGTAGACCTATTTTCTTTCCTGGTTACATAATTTGTGTGCATGCAGGGTAGATTTTATTTTGGAGAATACGTGAACGAGTTTGAGGGATGTGATGAAGAAATTTCAGCGGTATTTTTTTCATTACTTTTTCATCTCTGTATAATAAAAAAATAATAATCCAAGACCTGTGTCAATATCTTAATCTTTCTGATATTCTGTCAATTTCAGATGCATGCTGGTATAGCAGAAGTTGCTGCTGCAAAGGCTCGCATGTTTATTAACAAGCCAGATGGAAGTATGCTATTTGACCTCTTTGGAAATATTGGAAAACGTTATATGCATTTTTTTTGTGGTGGTGGGCCTGGAAGGGGAGTGTTTCTAATTTTAGGTTTTGCAATTTCTTTGGTTGCTGGATCCATTGATTAGTGCATGTGTTATTGATTTGGGCATAAAGTTTCATGTTCTGTTACTTTCTTCCTTTTACTTCTTATCACCGTTTAGAATATGTTTGGTTGAGATTATTACTAGAAAGCAATTGTTTATTTTTCCTAGCTCTATTGAAGCTGAAAAAAGTAGGCAATTTATTTATCTAAAATTATTTAAGCTACACAAGCAATTTTGACCTCTTTTCCTGATTGGGGTGATGCTGATTTTATTTTGTTTACACATCTTTAATATTTTGTGTCGGCAGTGGTTAGAGAAGAGAGGGGCCCTTATACTGATCCACAGCATCCTTACTTTTATGAAGAAGAGGATGTGTGGATGGCACCAGGCTTCATTAACCAGTTTTATGAAGTGAGGCTTATTGACAATGTTTTATCCTAATTTATTGCTTGTTGTCATCTTGATATGCAAGGAAGTTGAAACATGCGTATGATTCTATCACAGGTCCCTGATCACTGGAAAGTATATGTGCATGAAGTAGATGAAGAAAGAGAAATGTGGTTGAACTCTTTTTATAGAGCTCCTCTGAGGTTACCCATGCCAGCCGAGCTTGAGCACTGGTGGTCAAAAGGTTGGTATTTGTTCTTCCCATTTTTGTGTATGAACAAGTACGTAATTGGTATGCTTTTTACAGTCCTCTCCTGTCAGGCAATGAAAATGAAAAGTTCTTAATTTATTCTTCCTTCAAATGCTTGGTCAGAGGAGAATCACGAGGTTCCTGAATTTGTTCTTATTAATAAGGAACCAGAACCTGATCCTGAAGATCCTTCAAAGCTTATATATACTGAGGATCCTTTGATCCTCCATACACCAACCGGAAATATTATCAATTATATTGAGGATGAGGAATATGGGATACGTTTATTCTGGCAGCCACCTTTGAAAGAAGGCGAGGATGTAGATCCTGAAAAGGTTGTATTCCTGCCCCTTGGTTATGATGAGTTTTATGGAGGAGAAACGGATAACAAAAAGGAGAGCATATTGTTGCGTATTATACTTGCAATTGAAAATGCTTGCAAGCCGTGGGTTGATAAGTTGGATAAATGGACTGAAGAGCAGAAAAAAATTAAGGAAGAGGAAAAGAAAAAAATTGATGAAGATCTTGAACTGCTGGAAGCTGAAATTGGACTAGAAGAGGCTGTTGAGGATATGGAAAGGTTACTGCGCATAAAAGAGAAAGAGGAAGAAAAGAAGGCAGAGATGGGTTTGCTGGATGAAGATGAAGAAGATGGTGATGATGATACGGCTTCTGTACCCAAACAAGATGAAGAAGCTCCTGTAAAGGTGGAAGAGGAAGCTCCTGTAGAGGTGGAAGAGGAAGATGATGATGATGGAGATGACGGAGACGATGATGGTAGTGCACAATCAAGTTTCGGGTCTGTTGAGCAGGGACAGACAACAGATCAGTGGAAGGGAAAACCTGGGAAATCTCCATTTTCTACATTGTCACTTGCATTTGCTCGTAGCAGCCTTATCTCTACTGTGAGTTATTCCCAAATTTTATTCAATGCAAGTATTTATGCATGACTGCGTCTTATATTTTGGAACCGATTCTTGTATTCAAATTATATCCTCTCTTATGTATATCCTGGTTCCACTGAATAATCAGGGAGCTGCATTGTTCATCACGCAACATCAATTATAATTTTCTCCTTTTAAACATCATTAAGCATTTTTAATGGATTTATAAAACAGTTTTATGCTTCAGTCAATTATTCTTTGATTGAACAAGTTAACTGATTATATTTGACTTATCTCTTCTGAGATATACCACCATATACGTTTCAATGAGTTCATTTGGCATTCTTGCTTGAACGCATTTTTTTCCCTGGTTGTGTGGAAAATAAGAATATTAGAACTACCCAAGTATTGAAAAATCTGGCAACCATACTCTTGTAAATATTTCTCATAGTTTCACAGTTTTGAATAATCAGATAAAGTATGATAAGGAATGTGGGATAACTACACTGAGCTCCCTTGGGATTAGCGGTAATTACAGCTAGTAATGGTGTATTGCTAATGTAGTTGCACCACCTTGTCTGGGAGCCACAATACATTTGTGCTATTGGTCATCTTAACTCTTACTTCATTTCAATGTTTAGGGGAGAAACTTGTTTGTTTTAGGAGTTTGAATTGAAGACAGGCAAGTTCATGAATATTTTTCTCTCTCGGTTGGTTTATCAGGTTCCATCCAAGCTGCAACAATCATTTTCGTTCTGGAACATGGGAAGATCGAAACTAGAATCAGGTCCTCCTCCGAGCATTGATCGCTCTAATATGAAAACAGTTTGCTCAGTCAGTTTCCGTTCTCTGACCAGCCAGAAGGGTAGCTTGAAGACTGTGGGGAAACTCAAGGCAAGAAGCTCTTTAAGGGGGAAAATTCTTGAAGTGCACTCTCAGACTCGATCACATTTATCATCTTCTGCAAATTCCATAAGCAACTTACAGAGGCCAAGATCGAGCAGTGACGTGTGGTTGCATGCAGCACCTGAGAGGGCTTTAGACAGCATACTGTCTTTGCATTCATCTTTGTATAATTTTGAACAACGTAGAGAGATTGTTTGATGATCGTATTCTGTCCATTTTTCCCAAATAAGAGAGTTTTACTTGAAATACAAGTTTTGAAGGCCTTTTTGTATTGTTGCCCTTTCTGTACCAAAAAGAAGCACACTTAGGATTTTTGGGAGGGAAGAGACATAAAAATTGTTTATGTATTTTATATGTATGTCGTTCTAAATCTCAAAAGCACCCAGTGATATAGAATTGTAGAATGCTGTTTGCATTTACTTTTCAATGTTCATCCAATTTCACTTTCTTACACTATTAACATGATGCAATCTTTAACCACACATGATAAACTATTCATATGAAATAATTCAAACGGCTTAAAACTTTGATTCAGAAATTATTCGCTGCCTTTATTATGAAATCGTTTTCTAAAATAAAAATATTTTCATAAATTGATTTATAAAAGTTTTTTATGTTAACTGGGGGAAATAAAAGCTTACTCGAACACACTGACTAGTTATATAAAGTAATCTAAAAGTTTAGATGAAGTTGAAATTTTTGTTTTGTAATGAGAAGGTAAGATAAGCCAAAAACACTTTACAATAAAATAAAGATTAACATAATTGTCTTACCTTTAGCAATTGAATATCATAGCACAATATTCCAATTATTTGTTTTCTCCTTAATTTATATATTTAACTTAACCCATCCAAAATCTACAAGCAAATTTAGTTTTAGTTTCTAATTCAAACTCTATACTTTCTGGATATGACCTTCTAAAAGCAACTAAAAATATTAAGATCCTTATATCACTGACACTTGTATATAGTAAAAACACACTCCTAGCAAATAAAGAAATTAATATTTTAACTATATTTATTTGAATTTTTAATTAAAAATATTATCATATTTTATATTATTATATAGGGTTGTTGAATAGTGTTATTGAGCAGTGTTAACAAGACTTTTTCCAAATATTAAAGATGACTTTACACAAATCTATCAAAAAATAATACATTTTAATTTATTTTTTTTAAGTTTAAACAAACTAATTCACAACCCACGAATCAGAATCATTTCTGTGACCACGTTTTGACCTTTTGTCACAGATGATGACAATTACATGAGTTGTCCTTGTCCCATTTCTTTCACGTGTTCTTTTTTGTCTTACAGTGGGTTTTTTATTTGCTGATGTAGTTGATTAAATAGATACAAAATTTCATTTTCATAATATATAAATAG
>Ga0123341_1004645_pt1 | contig 12096 bp, 5 predicted proteins | sample Turbeapinknodule_FD_89959 | JGI IMG/M metagenome (GOLD analysis project Ga0123341, IMG submission 89959) | Root nodule microbial communities of legume samples collected from Mexico - Turtle bean Mexico pink nodule | ecosystem: Host-associated > Plants > Roots > Nodule | place: Mexico: Nepantla... | reverse complement strand
TTGTAATAAAAAAATTATTAGAATGAATAATTGTGTGTTTTATTTTTTCTTACATGAGAAACGAATTTTCTTAATTATAATATTTAATAACTTTTTAAAAGTTTGTAAAATAGTAACACACACGTTACAACTTTGTGTGGGAGTGAACCTAGTTATATATAATTTAAGAAAGAAAAATGGAAAGTACAAGCAGAGTTTAAAACAATGAATTTCACTTTCCTCGAACCACATGCAAGTTTCCAATTTTTGCTCCCTCAATTTTTTTTCTTCTACTTTCATTACCTAACACACTTAGCACATTTTTGTAGCAAGAGATCGATCACCCTTTCATCACAGTTTTCAACATGAAAGCATGCTTTTTGTTTGAAAACTCATCACTTCAACTGTTTCTCTTCCTAATTCATTGGGACTGAACGTTTTCAATTAGCTTTTGCTTTTTTTGGGCTGCTTTGACTCTGATAATGTAAATTGGAGGAAACAAAGCATTGTTCATTGGTAAAATCAAAGCATCTTCTTTCCGAAGCTTTCTTTTTTCCAAAATTGAACCCAGCAACGAATCACTGTGCAATCTCTTTTCCATCATCACAATAGTTTGTTGTATAAGTTTATTTGGTGTAAGAAGCGTAAAGTGCGGAACCATGGCATAAGAGTCCAAAAACTATAGCACTGTTGAAATATGAATCTAATAACTGGGAAGAGGTACTACGTGCAGCAAGAAAAGCATATTATAAAGCTGCATGCATGCTTATTCAACTCCGAAGCAATTAAAAAATAAAAGGGGAAACGCAAACACATGATATCTCCTGTGTTTATGTGTTCCTCAGTTTTTATTAATTATTAGACATTTATTCCACAACCAAACACATAGGATTATGTGGAATCTTCACCAACCGGTCCCATTCAAGGAATGACTGTTCTTACCTGTTCCCTTTCCACCTCTCCTCTCCTCTCACACTTCATTCACCTTACATTATAGCTTTCCATGGTTGGATATACATATTTGCTAATTGTTATTGTATGGGTTGAGAAGATATCGATCTTCTAAAAAATCTTTTGTGTTAAGGTGGCTTTAATCTCGATTCTCGGTTTTGGATGCAGGGTGATATGCCTATTTTAAAAGTTATTTTGATACCTAAATATCTAAATCCGTATTTGAAATATAAGTAGTTGAAAAAGTAATAAATGTTGTTGAATATATTCATAGATATATTGTCCGTAGATAAATTACTTATGTTTACATTATATACAAATTTTGGTCCATAAATAATTCGTGAATAAATTAATACTGATTTATCTACGAATTTTGGTTGTTATTTCATAAATAAATGAATTTCTTTTTTAGTGATAATTTGATATAATGTTAATTAATCAACAAGGATTTAACTTTTTTTTGCTTTAATATTGCTGTGAAGTATTTCTAGACTTTTTTATTTCTGGTCAGAAAACTAGTTAATTTGTTTTAGTGTAAATATATTTTCTCAATCATGAGACTTGGATATATGAGTTCAACTTATTAAGAAATTGAAACCAATTTTACTTAATTTGTTGATTGGCCAATAATCTAAGTATAACTTCTTTAGTAAGATCACATATTCAAATATTACTAATAGAGTAAACGTGATTGACGAGAACTTTAGTAAGACCCTACCAAAATAAATCGTTAGGTTTATACAAACAATAATCATGAAAAAACCAATAAATATTTACCTCAAGCATCCCAAAAAAGAGCTAGTTCAACTAACAAATCTAATAAATAGTGTCGAGAAGGAAATATTGTGTAATACTTTTTTTTTCAGATATATTTAGATTATATTTTACAATATTAATTAAAAATTGAGTCATATTCATGATTGAGATCCATCAAGATGATCTTGAGGAGAAGATTATGGCCATGAAAGAGAAGAAGAAGAAAAAATGTGCTCTCAATGTAGACTTATCTATTGGGGGATGTTCCCTCTAGCCAACCCTAATTTGTCTTAACTTGTGTGTTTTTGCGTTAGTCTTCTTTTTTATATCAATCCACGTATGAAGGATAAGATATGAATGAATTCTATGTCTCACCATGAGCATTTAGTTATGTTCTACAATTATAAATTATTTTTATTTTTCTTTGACCTCTATTTGTATTGGTGAATTGAATGGTGGTGTCAAATCTTTTTCTATCTTACCAAAGTAAGGGGTTAAAATAATATTATATGACGCAAGTAAATGGTGATTTTGATGATAATGTATTTGCAAAAGTTGCGTTTAAGCATGCTCAAAATGTTGAAGGTGGAAGGGAAAAGCATTGACATAAGTGTAAAACCATTTTTGTTGGAATTAATTGAGATGGATTTGAATGTGTTCAGATTTGAAGTTGAGGAATGTTCTTGTTGTACGCATGAAGTGACTTGAAAGCTAAACGCATGTCATAATCATACACGAATTTCAATCCACCATCACCACTGTATACGTATACACAACACCAAACAAGTTGCGTTTCCATTTCTAATTATTTCATTAACTTAATTCCAAGACAATTATAACATTTCGATTCCACTAATTGCTTCTCTTTTATCCCTCAAGTGTGAGTTTAGTTCCAGACATTGAATATGAATGAGTAAACGGAATAATATATATAAACTTATACATCTATTGTCAAATTATAGGTTAAAAGTTATAATTTTTCCGACTTTTTTGTTTATGAGAACCAACAAATGATACAATGAATGTGGAACCAACACATGAATCTATGGGTGAAGAGTCTTCTAATCCCTTTTTAAGGTTATTTTATGGAAATACAAGTATATAAAAATATTACTATAATAAAATAATTCTGTAATTTTCTTATTATTTTTTTCCTCTTCTTCTATTACAATAAATACACATATATATAACTAATAATATACATGAGAATAAATAAAAATATTTTTTTATAATTAAATATTTTTATCGTCCATATATTATAACAGAAAATTAATTTTTATCCTTAAACCTCATAAATATTTATAATTAAAAAACTATTGAAATAAAGCTTTATAAATAACTTTTTACATAACAAATTTTTAACGTGGATCGTATTATAATATTGATATACATCAATTTGAAATATCATAACATTTTAGTTCATATTAAAATTTGTTTATCGAATAATTTTTTGTTTATTAGATAAATCTTTTGAACTAAAGAGGAAAATTAATTTAGTGTAAAAGTAGACAAAAAAATATATTTAATATTTTTTAGTTTTTTAAAATATAACATAACATAACTGTTAGAGATCACACGTCGATTAGATATTAGAGTCTTTCATAATATATATATATATATATATATATATATATATATAAAAGTGAGTGTAAACCTCATCTCATAAACCGATTTTATGAGATTGAGTTAGACTTAAAGTTCACTTCTTAATATAGTATTAGAGTCATTTCGAATTTATCCTAACAAATGAGTTTAAAGTTCACTTTGTAATAATAATAATAAACAAATTGGATTTATTTATTTATTTCCGATGGGAACAATGTTGCTTTAATTAATACTCATTCCTACACACACATCACAAAGATATACAATGGGTAAGTCTAAATTAATATGATTATCCAGGATCATTAGTCTTGATGGAGTTGAATATTTTGAGAGTGAAAAAAAAAGTGGAAGGAAGTGTGGGAAGTGGGGGCTTGTTGATGGAGCAATGATTCAGAGATTGAAACGTAGAAGCAGTAATGTGAAAACAGGCTGTCAATTAAGGGGATGCAGAAAAATTGATTATTGAGGTGATTAGGTCCAAGAAGAAGAGACCAAATAGCAGAATCAAGTTGGTCTTATTATGTCTCTCCACCTTGTGTTCATGCATGTTCTGTTTCTTGGAGTTTGGTGCAATTGGACTATGGTATTGGTATTCTAGGAATAACGCCAAATACAACCTTCTCTAGCCATCTTTCGCCCATGCCCATCTTTCCTTTCAAATCAATCGCTCAATTATTTTCTTTTCTTTATCTCAATTTCCCATATGCTAAGTTTATGTTTCACCTTTGCTTTAATCTCTCACTTCTTTAAGTCCAATGTTTGAAAACCTGCATTGAAATTTACATGACTGTTTTTTTTTTCAATCTTAACAACATAATCTAAATACATGGTTGTTTCTCTACTTTATTCAACTAAACATGAATTCCCATTTCTTTCCCCTTGGATTTTTTTTCATTGGAATGTGTTACTCCTCTGGTCAACACTGACAAAAGGGGTTTTCAGACATACCATAATTAGTTAACATTCCATGTTAGTAGGCACTGCAGAAATACTTGGAAAAGGGGGTGAAAGTAGAGAAGTACTACATTTTTTTTGTTGTAAACTTAAATCCACTTCTATGCAAGTAGACCAATTATGTAATGTCGTATAATACTTGGAATTTTTTAGGTTCTTTTCAAATTATTGTCATATTTACCTATACTCATATATAGTAGACTGTGAAATGATAACCAGAATGTGGTGCACTCTGGCCAAGAACAATTAATCAGAATTTTAATAATCAAACTTCACATTGGGACCAGAAATAGAATATAATCAAGCATGGTGGGATCCAGCATTCTAATTCTGTGTCAAGCTTAATAAATATGTTCACAGTATTTGTCTTACTTTAAGATGACAATAACTTAATCTGATACTGCAATCTGTGTAATACAAAGAAAGTAGAAGAGAATTGGGAAAAACATATGATTCATTGAGTTTAAAAACTGAAGTTTAAGCAAAGATTGAGTTTATTTAGATAAGTACACACATAATGGTGCAAGGTCTTCTTCTAATGTTGAAATTAGTTGATTTGGTGAAATCAATGCATGCATTAAAAGACAATTTCGAAGCAACACATGTCCAATACTCAATATTTTGATTGAACAAGATTCCTTGTCAGACAAAAGCTACACTGCTTTACACCCCATCATTTGTGGCTTCGAATCCACTTTCAAACTTTCTTCCAACTACCTACTGAACAAAAGTGAACTTATCACAACATTAACACATAAATTTTTGTACACCTAGAGCTCAAGCTTATTAAACAAGAGCACTGAATCCAAAATAGATTCATCTAGCAAGTACTCTTCTTCCATAAAAGCAAAGAAGATTGCATGACAGAGTGCAATAAGCTACCAATGTTGTACATCCAATGGTTAGAAGAAACTCCAGGCACTTCTCTTCCCTTTGCTGCAATGAAATACTGAATACAACAGTTGAATTAGGCTCATCATCATGAACATTTATAATTTTACCCTGCTACACTCATTGCTAAGTTTCTGCAAGTAGTTATGTTTGAAATTGAACCGGTAACTGTTATTTTCTTTTGCTGAAAATCATCACAAGGCAATTGGGATTCAAAATGTTCAAATTTTCAGCATTGCTTCTGATGACCTTCAGCAACAATTTCTCACACGTTGCTCCAAAATTCAACTCCATAATGATTTTATTCCCCTGGTTGTAATAATTTTCTCATATGGAAATCAAGTGCCATGATTACAAAAAACTCATCAGAAGATGTTTCTTCCTCATTATATAAAACTTTTAAGAATTGTATACAAGCCTCATTATAGGGCCAGAATATCTAGGCAACATTATGAACTTTGGGTAATCAATGTTATTGATCAATTTACAATTATATGAAAGACTATAGTGTGGTTTCAGCATTCAAAAACTGAGCCAGAAAAGTAAATTAATTCCAATAATTAGTTTTCTGTGGCTAATCCCCTTTGTCCGAAAACCTTTAGAAAGTCGTATGATTTTTATCCCTTTCGGCACAAAATCACAAGCCTAGATCTTGATAACAACATCATCAAGAATGTACTTTCTATAAATTTTGTTACCTTATTTTGAGGTTTGTAATCATTCTCAGCGGTGGATCCTAATAGGGGTTGGGGGAATCTTGTTCTTTCAACTCAGAATTCACCGCTCTTTATGTTTCTTCTTTTAAGAGCATATACAAGGTCAATGTTATTGGTAATTATAGATGATGTAATTGTTTTATATTTTTATTCATGTATAAAGTGGAATATTGAGGGGAAAAAAGCTCTACATATGAAAAAATGAACTCTAATAATTTTGTATGGAGATATAAAATTAGACATTAAAACTAAACTTAGTTTGACTATATTAAATTATTAGTCTAAGATTAGCTGTCATTTTATAGTATCATAAAAAAAATAATGGTTTAGTTAATATAAATCATTAATAATTAACTAATGACTAACTCAAAAAAACTTCTTTATTATTTATAATTGTTTAGCTTTTTTTTGATATAAATGGACAAAAAAATTGCAAAACTAAATTTAGAAAGTATAAAGAAATTTAATATTTTTGTGTGTTATTTGATATAAGAAGAACTCGCCAAGGATTTTTCTATATAGTTTTAATTTTATCATATAAAATATCTTTTTATTTAACTTGTATTATTTTAGTAAAGTTTTTTGTTTGAGACTTTCACCACATTAATATAAAATTATACACAAACAATGACGGAGCTTAATTAAAAAATTTCAAATAATTTTGAAGGAGCCAAAAAATCTGAAATAGAATTTTGAAAAGTAAAAATATAATATATATATATATATATATATTACACTTTAAAAAATATATTAAAAACTATTTTAATATATCAAATTCAATATATTTTGAAGACACGCTAGAAAAACAACATACAAATCTCAGAGAACACTTATGAACATGAGATACGAATTAGGAAGTTCCACTAAAAGAACCCAATATTTTAATGTTGATTCAAAATTCAATGAATCGAGTAAAATAATAATAATAATTTTAATTAAGTAATATATAAAATAATATTAACAAATATAATACCATAAATTTACCGTGGTAAACAAAAAATAAAGTATAATTTAGCAAGTTCTTAACATTTAAATTCCATACAAAAATTTAAATAAAATATATCATAGTACTTGAGTCTAAATTTCAACATTATATATCAATAGTATTAAGTTTATATTTGGAATAAAAAAGAAATAACACATTTTGGATTTTTTATTATTATTTTAAAAATTAACAATATACTATATTAAATACTTTTCATATTGACCAATTTTTTTCATTTTTTGAGTCGGAATTTTATCATTTTTTTAGACTAGTCAATTACTTCAATAGGGAAATTTAACAGTAAATTGTCAGTCTTGGGCTCTAGGGAAGGACCAATATAATAGTAATGGGTGTGGGAAGTAAAACGGGTTAGGGATATAAAAGTAATAAAAAAAAAACTAAGATAATAGTAATGGATGTGGGAAGGAAAACAGGTTAGGATATAAAAGTAATAAAAAAACTAAGATAGGATTAATTAGTAAGGAGGGTGTAAATAACAAAATCACTATGAAATGAATTTCCTCCCAAATATCAATTTAATCATAATCTGCGTTTTATCGGCTTGCAGGTAAAACCCACACCCACCAATTGCATTGCCTTTTTGGTGTCTAAATCCGAGGATTTTTTTTTCTGCATTCGACAAAGGATCTTTGTGTGGCATGGAGGGATCTTTGTCTGAGGTTTTGTCTTTGTATCGTCTTCGTCTTGCTCATTAGAGTGTTTTTCTTGTTTGCGGTCCTCCATGGGTCATGTCTACGACATCTAAACGCAGTCTCCTATTATAACAAGAGCAGATGACCATGTGTAAACATTTTTCTAAGATTTTTTTTATGTTCTTAGTACCTTTATCACTATCCTGTGACAACAATAACACCTACAACTACTAGAACTCATGTTTTCTAAGTTCGTACTAAAAGAACTTAGAGAATAATTAAACTTATTAGAGTTACTCACAATACTCTCATGCATCCAAAGAATAAAACTTTTGCAATCATTACTTTCACAAATTGAGATTTCGTTGTAAAAGGTAAATTAATTATATCAATCCAGAGGTAAATTAATTATCTCAATCCTGGACAACATTTATACCACATCATTTCCAGTCATCCAAAAGCTTAAATAAAGTACAAAAATAACTTTCAGATATTGAAATCTAGAGAATATAACAATCACTTCCGAATATTGAAACCAAGGGCAGTGTTGGAGTTTTATATTTTGTGTTGGAGAAATTGCTTGAGATTTAAGCATAAAATTTCGTCGATGCCACTCAACCCGGATAAACACATGACATGTCATTAATAAAGGAACAGTTACTAGTCACAAATCACAATATTTTCAAAACTATGAGATTTGCTAGTCAGGTAACAACAAATAACTATTTGAATCATTTTTTCTCATTCATTAAGGGGATCCCCATACTTTTTATCATCGTTTTAGTAGCTAGCTAACTCCAGCTAGAATTTCACATCACTCAAAGAACATCCTTCCTAAATCATCAGCGTCAAGATACAATATATTTAATATACCAAACGTACAGAAAATAAGCAGCAACGACTATTTTTAAGATACTAATGGTATTGTGTGACATGACTGCATGCATACACAGGACTGGTTAAAAAGCAGAAGCGCACATCTCACAAGTAACAGGAAATTTTCACAATGGAAGAAATAAATAAAAAAAAAATTAAAAGAAACGTTATTCTCAAAATACAAGTAAAGGCAAATCTCTGAACGTCCAAGCCTTTGTGCATATCATTTCTTTAGTACGCTGAAAAATGAGCACGGCAAGTCAGACAGGTATCTCATGAAACAGTTAAAGCATCCAAACCAGTGAAAACTAATATTAAAATTCAGTAATACCATCGGGAAGAGACGAGGAAATAAAAGCATGCAAGACTAGTAAACACAACCATAAAACGCATGCTATGATATTAAAAATCGCAGGAAGGCCAATGGAAAGTCAGAAAGGTGTATCAACAAACAGATAAAGGATGCAAGACTTTGAAACAAAAATCCTAGTAACGCCATCAGAAAGTGACAAGGAGCCACTATCTTAATACATAAAAAATATTAAAAATTTTAGGTAGAGCATAATTTATTTCAACCGCATTGCATTAAAAATTTGTTTTATATAGTAGTTCTTCATTTGTGGATTTGGATTCTATGCTGCTCAACGTTAACAGGAGAAGTCTTGTTTAATAACAAATCCTGACCATTTATAAAGTTTAGTATTAAATATAGCCGTTGAAATAAAAACTAATCAAAACCAAAAAAAAAGAATGGAGTATGAATGTATATTTTAGTGAGATAATGGGTTTGTTAGTTTATATTTCAACTGTATATATATTAAGTATTATACAGTTAAAAGTAATTAAACAAGAATTCTCCTGTTCATAAACAGTTAATATGTATCAAACTGTTCATAAACAGCTAAAATTTATCAAATAGGACTTCTGCTGATGGTCGTGAATATTGATCGTGACAGGAGAAGATCCAGATCCTTTATTATAACTTTAAAATTAAGCAGAGTCCTCCAATTCTAACAAGTCATTATAATAATGCTTTCCATAACATGATTATCGTCTCTGCAAAGTTTATTAAACTTTCTTTTATACGACAATATCTAATAAATTCATTTGGCTTGAGTAGTTTGCAAATTAGCATTTAAGGGAAACATTCAAGTTTTACTAGATAATCATATTCTCGTCTTAATTTCAAAAGAATTTCTTAATCACACCTAACCTAAACTTGCCCTAGTATGTCAGATTTCAACAGTTCAGAGCTAGTGCTGAGTCAATAAGGGAATCATGAATCACAAAGAAAATAGGTGATGGGATTACATTTCATAAACCAAGTAAAGGCATATGAAATATGGGCTAGATGGGAAAAAAACAAGATTATGTTCTGCAGCAGCAAAGGATGCATATGCATACTAAGAATGTCAGACAAATGCTTTACTAACAAAGACAAGTCCAATTTCAGACTTAAAGTGCAGATTATGGCCACCGTATGAAATATATTTTAAATCTTCAATCCAGGGGACAAAATTAAAAATGTACTTCAAATTTCCCAGACAAGATCATGTTACTTACACCAAAATTTCCAGTATTCAAATCAATAAGCGAATTGAGCATGACTATAAAGAATAATTGAAATTCATGAGCAGAAGACAAAAGCTGAGTGTTTTCAATTTCATGAAAGGAGATAGGGGTCTTACTTGTATAAGTAGGCAGCAATTCCCAAAATTATAATCAACAAAACAATATCGATACAGAAGTTTCGACTGGACCGAAGCTGGATGGAAAAAAAAAATCATATTAAGATTCAGCAAAAATCTCACCTATTGATTGAACTAGAAATTGATAGAAATCTATACAGATAGATTGTAGTTAGATAACCTGGTTCACTGTGTCTTTAAGTCTAACATTTGTATTCTTAAGGTCAGAGGATGCCTTGTCCACCTGTAATGATGCCAAACAATCGAGTCATATTAATTTCAAGTTCTAAATGCCAACATCTCCAAGAATATATTTAGGCTACAGGCAGAAATTAATAATTCTCACCTTAGTGTCAATCTCATCCATCAGCGGAACTTGTCGATCCAGTTCCTGTATTTAACACATGAATAATGACCTTAAAAAGGATTATAACACATGTGCACACACACGAGAACATAAAAACACGATTGAATTAAAAAGTTGGTCCTATACCATACAACATTTTCTTATTTTAGTCCATATAAAAAAAACTGTTTAGTCTCTACAAGAAATAATGTTCACAAATTGATCCTTGCCATTTGTCAAACATTTTTATGCTTCACCTCGGTCCCTACATTAAAAACAGAATACATTGGGCCTCTGCAGTTGACACGTTTTGTTTTGATTCCTATATAAAAATAAAAAACACTAACACCTTTATAACCAAGGTTATCAAACTCAATAGTCTACATAAACTCATGGAAGCTTCGTAAACCTGACTCGTAGACCCAACTCTTATGAGTCTACGTAGTCTACATCATATGAAAAAATAAATAAAGTACCATACTGATTCAAAATTTCAAGCCATAATTAATCAAAATAGTAAACAATAGTTTCATAAGTCTAAAACAATTAAGTTTAGCACACATGACTATATAAGTTCAAACAACACCAAATACATAAGTTCATGCAATCACAAAACATAAATATCTTCAAGTTTGTGTCTCCAATCCCATAATTATATCTTCTCCAACATCGTCATCTTCTTCATCCCATGAAGCTCTTCCTCATATGATATGTGTGTATCATCAACATTGACATAAAAAACTATATTATCAAAGATCAAATGCCTCTAGAGTTGGATCGGTTGAACTTGGACCACTTATGTCAACATTTCCACTATCACCTTCACCTTGAACTTTTTCAACCTCAATATTATTTGTATCTTCAATTATCCATTCATCATTAGACTCAATATCACCAAATGGAAGAGCAATGATTTTTCTAATTTGTTTATTTTGGAGCTTCAAGTTATACATGACATAAACCAAGTCATTCATATTTTTCTGAAGCAAACAGTTTCTTCTTTTTAGTACAAACCTATAAATATATATGAATTTTTTAGAACTATATAAACCAAGTAAAGAAAATTAAAAACCACAAAGAACTTGACAAGCTTGAACTACCATTTCAAATGAGCTCCAATTATGCTCTCACCAGAAGAATTGCAAGTCAAGCTCAAAAACTTAGCATGAACACCATAACTAAATTTATCCTTTCCTTTATTTTTGAACACCATACTCTTACTATGAGTGGTATCCACCTGTTTACTTTGCTATCATCAAACTTTTCAATGCTACTGAGCCTTCTTTTCTTCATTGATGCTTCCTTAGCCTCTGCCACAACTTTCAGCATTACAACTTCAGCTTCTTTTGGCTCTAAGGCACAAGATTCAGAATCATATCTAGTACTGGCAAGATGATGCTGGAATCTGAAAATTCCTCCATTCAATGTCTTTGAGCAATAATTACATTTAACTTTTCTCCATTGTGCAAAGACATCTACTCCACGTTTCCATCCAACATCTGTCTTATTTCCTACAGAATCTTTACTTCAAGGTCTAGGAAGTGAGGATGCATTTGCATTGGGACCATTTGAACCAGTCCCACTTCCGAACATAGTAAATTTTTTGCAACTAAACTTGAAAGAAAAAAAAAATACTTTTAAGAAAAATAATTTTAAAAGAACAGGAAGTAAAGAAAATATATACAATCAGAAAACC
>Ga0123341_1004643_pt1 | contig 12098 bp, 15 predicted proteins | sample Turbeapinknodule_FD_89959 | JGI IMG/M metagenome (GOLD analysis project Ga0123341, IMG submission 89959) | Root nodule microbial communities of legume samples collected from Mexico - Turtle bean Mexico pink nodule | ecosystem: Host-associated > Plants > Roots > Nodule | place: Mexico: Nepantla... | reverse complement strand
TTTTATAAAATAAAATTAAATTCAAAATTAAATTTAAATAATATTTTAATTATTAATATTTTTTATTAATAGCACTTTTATACTTGTTTCTTAAAAAAAAAGTTGTTTAAATAAAAATTAGTAAAGAGGTAATAAATATATGCAAGTCATGAAATTAGTAATAGTTTTATTAATTCCTAATAATAAATAATGTAATTAGATAAAATATTGGGATGTTGAAATTAATTTTTTTTTTTTTGTAATGAACTAGAAACTCTTGATAATTATTATTTTAAAAAAATTCTCTCACTTTTGCACTTCTTTAATCTTTTTGTTAGGTTTTAGGTATTGAATGAGGATGAGGAAGCTACAGGTGCTGGTCATGGTGCGAACGAAGGTGCGAGCGGAGGAGGAGGAGGTTGCGGGTGGTTGTCGTGAGGCGAGTGGAGGTGTGAACGGAGGCGAGCGGAGGTGCGAGCGGAGGTGCGAACGAAGGTGCGAACGGAGGCTAACAGATGTACGAACGGAGGTGCGAACGAAGGTACTTTGATTGCTTGCATTAATTTTTTCCTCAAGCCTTCTGTCACAAAAATAGCATAAATCTAATAGCTGAAATCAGAGGCAGCTTCTACGGAACAAAGAATAGTTCCCAAAATTTTCTTGCCCGTCATGGGACTATAAGGTAACTCCACAAATGACTTATTTTGTTCTTTAAACTTTAAAAATACACAATGCAAAATATAACTTTATTGTCAGATTCCCTAAACATATTGATAGTGATTTAGTTCCACAATTTGTGAAAAGCTTGGATGATAACCTCTTGCTGCTCTATATGGTCAAATTTGATGCTTGGATATTTTAAGCCGGTTCGAAAAGTGTACTTTGAGTTGGTTGATTACTTAGAAGCTGATAAGGCCTTTGGCCTTGCTTGCCAGATCATGCCTTATAGTTTGGAAGGAATGGATGTATACTCAACAGTCCTTTATGTGAGTTTATATTACATTCATTAGTTTCTGTAATATCATATATTGTATAATGTACCGACCCGTCCCCAGACGTTGACTAAAGTCAAAGTCAAGATTGAAGTCAAACACATGGTGGGACCCACCAAGGGGCCCAAGGGAAAAAAGTCAATAGGTTGACCATCTTGGGCGTCACCAGGTTAAGGCGTCGCCAGGTTGAGGCGTCGCCAGGATAAGGCGTCGCCAGGTTGAGGCGTCACCAGGTGGAAGCGTCGATGATGTCACCTCCCGATACCCACGGGTAGGAAAGACCGTGGAGGGGGCGACACAGTAAGAGGCCACGGTACGGTCTAGGAGGCCTCGGGCCCCGGTATCTCAGAACAGAAATAAAGAGAAGAAAAAGGTGCCTTCAAGGCCATAGTTCCAATACCACTAGGGGGTAACCTGACTCATGAAATACCCACACCATCTCTGGAGAGTCCCTGGGACAGATACGACCCAGGAGAGGGCCACGCCCAGGGGCGAACCATGTGCGTAGTACGAGAGGAAGGCAAATACACTCCCAGGGGCAAGTGACTAGAGGCTGGGGCATATAGGTTGGTACCCAAGTAGTCACCCGTTGCGCCAGATGCACTCCAAGGAAGGAAGGCTTACACGCTGGGATTTCCCTAAGTTGGGTTACAGCGCTGTAAGGCCTTCCACGTGTCAGTTGCGGTTAAGTCAGGAAGGCCACGTGGCAGTGAGCACTGAAGCATCAGGGTATATAAGCTTCCTTGAAAGCTTAAGTGAGGTACGCTTTATCAGTTGCACGTTTTTACTCACTGAACACACTCTGGTTATTTGCTCGCTTATTCATTCTGCGCACAAGTGATTAGAGAGAGAAGAGAGGAAAGTTAGTTACGAGTTAGTTACCACCTTCAGAGCATTCAGTTACGGTGCTCCGATACGGAGGTGGTTGGCGTTCTTGCTTGCTGACTTGATCGTCAGAGTGGAAACGACCGCGACGGCGCCCCTTTGCTCTTCCTTGTTTCAGGTATTCACAGCGGAGGTTGATGAAGATCTGAGTCGGTGACGAAGGTGTCCCTGATCGCGAGTTAAAGTCACACACCAAGATCTCATCGGTCAACCGGCATGAACTTTTGGCACGCACCGTGGGGCACGATTTAAAACATCAGCTCCCACCGCAAGTGTTGGAGGTTTTCAGTCACAGTTCTCAAAGATTGGTTTCCTAAAATCGTCCAAGATCCACAGTTCATCGTGAAAGTTCAGTTCAGTTCACTATTTGTTCGTGGTAGTTTGAGGTTTGCTGAAGATACGTTGTTGCTCGTAGTTTCTACCGTTCGTCTTCTGATTGGATTCAGCTTTTCGCCGATTTCCCCGATCATTTTCGATCCCGTTCGTTTCCACCGGAGAAGTTTTTAGAACCGCCGTAACAGTTAGAGGAGTTTCAAGAAATTGCTAAAGATGAGGACCGGGCAAAGTTCAACGCGTGCTGAGAGTGGGGACATGACCATGCAGCAGGTCATGGACATAATGCAAGGCTTGCAGGAGGCGATGGCGGCTTCGAAGGTTGAGCAGGAACGCATGCAGTTGGATCTCGCGGCGTCTTAGGCGAGAAATGAAGAGCTATGCTGCACGCACGAGGAGTTGCGCCGCGGGTTGCGTAACAACTCAGGGCTGCGTGAGGGGGATGAGCGTGAGTGTTTCACTCCACCAAGGGAGTTTTCTACGCCGTTCTCGCAGTCGATCCTAGAAGCGGCAATCCCTAGCTCGTTTGTAGGGCCTAAGGTGACTTTCACAGGGATGGAAGATCCTGAAGCACATCTCACTGTGTTCCACACGCAGATGATGTTGGTAGGCGGCTCCGACGCCGTAAGGTGCAAGCTCTTCATGAGCACTCTGACTGGGATGGCTATGGACTTGTTCATTAGCCTTCTAGATGGCCATATCACCTCCTTCGTCCAGTTATCACAGCTGTTTAGGGAGCAATACCTAGCCAACAGGGCTCCACCACCAGTTTCGTACGACCTGTTCGACGTCAAGCAGTACCAGGGCGAAACTTTGAAGGAGTACATCAATCGCTTTGGGGCCCAGGTGGTGAAGGTTGGCACCACAGAAGAGCCCATGATCGTCTACACATTCAGAAAGGGGGTGTGCCCTGGGCCTTTCTGCGAGTCCATCATTCGCAATCGCCCCCGAACTTTTGCTGAGATAAGGCGACGCGCTATGGAGCACATCGCCACTGAGGGCGAGGTGTGTGAGAAGCGCACAAGTGTTGCACCCGCGCGCCCAAGAGCACTGTCACGTGCGCAACCTGCCAGGGTCAACGAGGCGACGATGGGAAGGAAGAGCCAGGAGAGGAGACGCCCATACAAGGCGAGGAAGCCCCAAGCTAGGGGTCGAGCAGAGGGTAACAGGGCAGCGAGGGAAGGAAATAGGCCACTGAGGCACAACTTCGTAATAGAATTGAAGGATCTCATTGTTGTGCCTAATATTGTAGATAGGCTGAGGCCACCAGTGAAGACAGATAAAGTGCTGGGACCGCACAAAGACTCGTGGTGCGAGTTCCATGAGGCATTCGGACACCACATCAACAACTGCTTGGCGTTGGGCCATCAGCTAGATGAACTGGTGAAGAATGGTTTCCTGAAAGATTACCTGGCAGGGTCTGCTGCGGCCGCGGCCTTGACGGTGCCAGAGGAAGAACAGGCACACGAAATGCCAATCCATGGAGAAGTACACACCATCTCTGGTGGCTTCTCAGGAGGAGGGCCCACTGCCTCTCAGCGCAAGAGGTATGCGAGGTTAGTGAATTCAGTTGCTGGAGAGGGTTCGGATGACCCGTGGGAGACAGGCCTGGTGTTCACGAGGGCTGATCTGCGTGATGTCGTCCCACATGACAATGACCCCGTGGTCATTTCAGTTGTCACAGCTGGGAGAAAGGTGCATAGAGTCCTCGTCGACCAGGGCAGTTCAGCAAATGTCATGTTCTGGTCGACCTTCAACAAGCTGCAGTTGCCCCCAGACCTGCTGAGGCCTTACACTGGATGCTTGTATGGGTTTGCGGGGGACTAGGTGGAAGTGCGTGGCTACTTGGAGCTGAGGACGACGTTCAGGGATGGAATGATGTCCCGTACAGAGAGCATTCGATACTTGGAAGTCAACGCCAACTCAGCTTACAATATTCTGTTGGGCAGGCCAACGCTGAATAGGCTAAGAGCAGTGGCCTCCACGCGCCACATGAAGATGAAGTTGCCAGATCTTAGTGGCAAGGTGATCGTGATCAACTCTAATCAAGAAGAGGCCCGAAAATGCTATGAAAATAGCTTAAAAACAAAGAGGGGCGTGGTCATGGTGATGGAACGCCCACCCATTTCGGATACGCCAATGGAAGTAGAGCCATTGGAAGAGGCGATGCCTGCGGAGTCGATGCCTATCGAGGCCTCACCTGCGGAGGCGACGCCTAGGGAAGACGCTCACCTGGAAGAAACACATGGGGAGGCATCGCCCATGGAAGAAGCATAAGAGGAGGCGACGCCTGAAACACCTGATGGGGCGACGCCTATGAGAGAAGGCCGCAGAAGCGAGTCTCGTGCAGAAATTGTGCGAGACAGGCGACCCCAACCAGTAGATAACGTGGTGGAGAGACGGATAGGTGGTAAGGTATTCAAGTTGGGGCGTTTGCTGAGCCAGGAGAAACAGGATGAAGTGGCGATGGTGATCTCGCGCCACCTAGATGCTTTCGCATGGTCCGCCTCGGACATGCCAGACATCGACCCAGATTTCCTATGCCACGACCTCACCATGGATCCCAAGGTTCGCCCTGTGCGACAAAGGAGGAGGAAGTTTAACGATGAGAGGCGCCTCATCGTACGGGAGGAGATGCAAAAGTTGCTAAGTGCTGGGCACATCAGGGAGATCGAATACCCTGAGTGGCTGGCCAATGTCGTCCTAGTAAAGAAGGCGAATGGAAAGTGGAGAATGTGTGTCGACTTCACGGACTTGAATAAGGCGTGCCCTAAGGATTCGTACCCCCTGTCCAGCATCGACGCGTTGGTGGACAACGCTTCAGGATGTAAGATGTTGAGCTTCTAGGACGCATTTTCGGGGTATAACCAGATAAAAATGCACCCAAGGGGCGAGAGCAAAATAACGTTCATGACAGAGACGTGCAACTACTGTTATAAAATGATGCCATTTGGGCTGAAGAATGCGGGTGCCACCTACCAGAGGTTGATGGATAAGGTCCCTGCACCCATGCTGGGAAGGAACATGCAGGCCTACATAGATGACATGGTGGTGACCTCACAGGAAAGGGGGCGGCACACAGAGGATCTGGAAGAACTTTTTGCCACCATATCAAGGTATCGCCTCAAGTTGAACCCCGGGAAGTGCATCTTCGAGGTTGAGGCCGACAAGTTGTTGGTCTTTATGCTCACGGAGAGGGGAATAGAGGCAAACCCCGACAAGTGCGCAACTATTATTGCCATGAGGAGCCCAACCATACTAAAGAAAGTGCAGTAGCTTACTGGGCAAATGGCAGCTTTGTCAAGATTTGTGTCTGCTGGTGGTGAGAAGGGCCACCCCTACTTTCAGTGCCTCAAGAGGAATAGCCGTTTTGCATGGACAGATGAGTGCGAAGCAGCGTTCCTCAAACTGAAGGAGTACTTGGCGACGATTCCGGTGCTGTGCAAGCCACGAGCAGGCGTCCCCCTTCGCTTGTACTTCGCCGTGACTGAGTGGGCTATCAGCTCTGTGCTGGTCCAGGAGCAGGATCAAGGGCAAAGGCCCATCTATTTTGTAAGCAAGGCCTTGCAAGGCCCATAGTCGAGGTACCAGACGTTGGAGAAGGCGACGCTGGCAGTGGTGTTCTCAGCTAGGAGGCTCCGCCACTATTTTCATAGCTTCATAGTGGTGGTGATGACGAACCTCCCCATTTAGAAGGTACTTCAGAAGCCAGACGTCACTGGGAGGATGGTTCGCTAGGCAGTAGAGCTGTCGGAGTTTGATATTTAGTACGAGCCCAGGGGATCCTTCAAAGGGCAGGTCTACGCAGATTTTGTTGCAGAGCTTTCACCAGGAGGCGCCCCCCAGGAGGTGGAGTTAGGATTACAGTGGATGCTCTCAGTTGATGGGTCCTCCAATCAGCAGGGGAGTGGCGTGGGAATAGTCTTGGAGGGACCCAACGGGGTGTTGATCGAGCAGGCCCTACGCTTCACCTTCAAGGCAAGTAATAACCAAGCTGAGTACGAAGCTCTGATCGCCGGGATGCTTTTGGCCAAGGAGATGGGTGCGCGAAGCCTCTTGGCAAAGAGTGATTCCCAGTTGGTCACAAGTCGGGTAACAGGGAGAACCAAGCAAAGGACCCACAGATGGCAGCGTACTTACGGTACGTCGAGGTGTTGAAGGGAGCCTTCGTCACTTTTGAGCTGGTGCATGTCCCAAGGGAGCAGAATGCCAGGGCTGACCTGCTTGCCAAGCTGGCTAGCTCAGGCAAGGGGGGAAGGTAGAGGACAATCATCCAGGAAACGCTCAAGACGCCGCGAAAGTTCGTGGCAGACAATAGGGTAGATGTTCTTCACATCAGCACGACGAGAGGAAAGCCAAGGAGCCATCGCTCTTTGATTCAAGATACAGCGAGGACACCCCGTGTCAGCGCTTATGCAGCCTTGCCCGAGGAAGAGAAGTGTGTGCAAGTGTGTGTTGTACAAGAAGGGGATACTTGGATGACGCCTTATAGGTGATACATTGCAGATGGGATTCTCCCAGCAGAGTTTGGAGAGGGAAAGAGGATAAAGAAGAACTTTGCAAGGTATACTCTCGTGGATGGAGCATTGTTTAGGCATGGGTTCACGCACCCAATTCTGACGTGCGTGAGTGGCAATGAGTGTACAAGCATCATGTCGGAACTCCACGAAGGGATTTGCGGAGGCCACGTGGGGGGAAGATCACTAGCTTCCAAGGTGATTCGCACAGGGTTTTATTGGCCATCCGTAAGGGAAGATTGCGTGAGATACGCCCAACGAATCAAGCAGTGTCAGATGCATGCTGATTGGCACAAGGCGCCTCCAGAAGAGCTGAGATCGATTTACAGCCCGTGGCCCTTCCACACATGGGGAATCGATATTCTGGGGCCTTTCCCTCTGGCGATAAGGCAGATGAAGTACTTGATAGTCGCTATTGAGTACTTCACGAAGTGGGTAGAGGCAGAACCAGTGGCCCAGATCACTGCGCACAAGGTACAACACTTTGTCTGGAAGAACATCGTGTGTCGATTCGGGGTGCCGAGGCGTCTTATCTCAGACAATGACACTCACTTCGCAAGTCAACAGTTGGGGAAGCTGTGTGCGTAGGTAGGAATCAAACAAGTGTTCGCATCAATCGAACACCCCCAAACGAACGGGCAGGTAGAGTCTGCAAATAGAATTTTGCTGAGGGGGTTGAAACGAAGACTGGAGAAAGCTAAAGAGGCGTGGGCAGAAGAAGTGCCAAGGATTGTGTGGGCTTACCACACCACGCCTCAATCTTCCACCACGGAGACGCCTTTCAGCCTAGTATATGGGTCAGACGCCATGATCCCAGTGGAGATACACGAGAGTTCCCCGCATTTTCTAAGTTTCATGGCAGAGGAGTCCAACGAAGAAAGAAAGGTGAATCTAGACCTGTTAGACGAGGCCAAAGAAGAGGCGAGGATAAAGGCTAAAGCTGTGAAGAGAAAAATGGAGCATCAGTAAAGCTCTAAGGTGAAACCGCGGCAATTCCAAGTGGCTAACTTGGTCATGCGGAAGGCTCATCCTTACGAGTTGGAGAATAAGTTGTCTCCCAAGTGGACTGGACCTTTTAGAGTAACCGACGCCAAGGGGAATGGTTCGTAAAAACTCGAGACTCTGGAAGGAGGCCCCATCCCACGTAGCTGGAACGCAACCAACTTGAAGTTTTATTTCAGTTAAAAACGTTATGTAGCACAACAGTTTAAAAGGGGACACTCTTTTCCCCCTTTCGGGGGTTTTTAATGAGGTCACCCAAGTAAAATGAAGTTCAAGAAAACTTTGTCTCAGTTTCTCCTTCTCTCACAACGTAAAAGCAAAGATTAAGAAACAAAAACAAAGGCTCGAGGCATCGCCAGTTGTGGGCGCCGCCAAGTTAAGGTGTCACCAGTTGTGGGCGTCGACAAGTTGAGGCATCGCCAGGTGTGGGCGTCGCCAATGGTAGGCGTTGCCAAGCGTAGGCGTCGCCAAGCGTAGGCATCGCCAAGATAAAGGAGCGGGCGTGAAGTGCGCAAACCAGTTTGAACGAGTCGACACCTCAAGGCGAGTGGCGAGAGCACACTCTCAGGCGCGGGCATCGAGTTGAAAGGTACGCATAGTATAAGTTAAAATCCGGGTGTCTAGTCCCTGAGCAGGGGTTAAGGGATTCCTTCGGGACGCCCCCTCCTCGGGAGAGAACGGCTAGCCCCAGTGTCTGATGTTTAGACCCCTCGCAAGGAAATGGCGGGAGGGGGGGGGTGAATGGTTTAAAGAGGGTTTTCACAAACTTTTAAGCCAAGAATGAAATTACTTCGAGAAACACTTGAATCAGAATTTAGTTTGCCACAACAAAAAGCAAATAAGCACAACACCAGAAAACACAATCGGTTGTTTTGCAGAAACAGTCAGTTGTTTATACCAGTTTACAAATATCAAAACTGAATTTAAAGAGATTAAGGATTGAGAGAATGCACACAGAGGTTTATACTGGTTCACTCTAAACCCAGAGCTACATCCAGTCTTCCCAGAAACCACTGGGGAATCCACTAAGCAATCAACCCTAGATCCCTTACAACACAACCAAAGAAGTGACCTTGATCCCCTCAAGACACACACTTCCTTTGGTCAAGCACAACAACACTAAGAATGCTGATCTTGATCCCCTTAAGAACACACAACACATCTCAGCAATACACAAAAGCTTTCTTTCAAAGTACAAAGGATTACACTTGTTACAGAACAAATCTGAAATCAATACAAGCTGAAAATCCTATCTCACACTCTTTGATCAATCAATCTCTAAGCAATTCTCAACTTTTCAAAATCTCAAAATCAGTTCTTTAAACTCAAATCTGTTCTTTTTGTATATGATCAAAGTTGTTTGTTACATAATCTTAACAAACTATTAATTGCATTTAAAGATTGGTCAAAACATTAAAAACTGGAGCGTAATAAGTTAGAAAATCATTTAATGCTCAATCAAAGCACAAAATAGTTTTCTGTTATGGTCCCAAAACAAACAATCGGTTGTTTCCACAATTCAGTCAGTTGTTTTGGTTTGACAGCAAGTCAACCATCAAAAATAGTTTTCAACTTTTCTAAAAACACCTAAGTATAAAACAATTGGTTGTTTCGACAAAACAACAGGTTGTTTTTCACTTTGTTTGAAAAACACTTTTCTTTTAAAAGGTTTGAGAATGCTTATGCTTTGGATTTAATCAAGAGTGGATTATACATAAAGTCTACCCCAGATCCTATCTAAAAGACAGCTCAGCAACAACAAGCACATCCAGCCTTTCATCAACCTTCAAAGGGTTTGGATTCTTCAAAGCTTGAACACACTTGGTTCAACATTTCTATTTCCACAAAAACTGGCCATCAGGGCCGACACCCGGTGGAAGTATTTTAACAAAGGCAGATCCTTTTATTTGGTACTCGTTGTTACTTTGTTGGCCATCATTTGGGAGTCACTTCGGCACTTCACCCTTCGCACTTCCATTTGCTAAGAGAAGTTTGGCGATAAAATCTTCCTGGTTGTTAGATGTTTTGAAACTGAAGTTCTGAGACTGCTTTGTTCTGATATTTCCTGACCCTTCAAGGATTATCCAAGTGCCTCCTCTAGTTTTATTAGACGAGTCATCTACGTATAAAACCCATCATTCTTCGACGACTTGGTCGCCTTGAAGCTCGGATACGAAGTTGGTCAAGCATTGGGATTTAATAGGTCCTTTAGGTTCGTATTTGATCCCAAATTACGATAACTCGACCGAAAAAGCTATTATTCTCCCATCTAGTTTGAGTTTTCGTAAAACGTTGCTTATGGGACAGTCGATTTTGACAATGATTTGGTGGCTTTTGAAGTAGTGTCGCAACCTCCGAGTTGTATGTACCAGTTCCAAAGCGACTTTCTCGATCATCTGGTATCAAGTTTATGAATCTTGTAGTACTCGACTAACAAATTACATAGGTTGTTGTTCGTTTGTGCCTTGTGGGATTCCTACGCTTATGGCCTCGGCTGATACGACCAAGTACACGAGTAAAGGTTCTCCTTCTTCCAGTTTACGGAGGATGGGGGTGTGGTCAGTCCCTGTTTCATGGTGGCAAAGGCATCTTCACATGCTTTGTTCTAGTCGAACTTGTCAAATTTTTTCATTAGTTTGAGTATTGGTTTTATCTTCTATGCTATCTTAGGTACAAATCTAGATAGCGAGGTGAGTCGGCCGACGAGTCTTTGTACTTCTTTTAGGCTTTGGGGGTTTCTCATATCTTTCAAGGCTTTGGGGGTTTCTCATATCTTTCAATTCCTCGGCTTGTAAGTAAGAAGCCCAAGAATTTTCCCCTCTCTACTCTGAACACGCACTTCTCGGGGTTGAGCCTTAATGTCGAAATCTCTTAATATGTCAAATACCTCCAACAGGTCCTTGGCATGTTGTTCGAGATTTTTTAATTTGCCGATCATGTTGTCGACATAAACTTCTACATTGCAACTGATTTGTTATTTGAACATTTAGTCCATCAATCTTTGATATGTGGCACCTGTTTTCTTTAAGTCGAATGGCATTACTTCATAGAAAAATTTTGCCTTATCTGTCATAAGCAGTTTTAGGTTTGTCAGCTTCATGCATGAGAATTTGATTGTACCCCGAATAGGCATCTAAGAAGCTCATGACTCCATGCCCCGCAACACCGTAGACTTCTACCAATATGTTTATGTTAGAAGCGGATAGGCGTCTTTGGGGCACGCCTTATTCAAATCACTGTAATCGATGCACATACACCACTGCCTGTTGCTTTTCTTCACCACAACAATGTTAGCTAGCCATGTGGTATACTGCATCTCCCGTATGATCGCGGCCTCCCTTAGCTTGCATGCATACTTCCGCTTGGGCCGCCAACCTTCTTTCCTCGCCTAGTCTTAATTTCTTTTGTATTATCGATTTCGCGTCTCGGCATATCACTAATTTGTACGACATTACTTGCGGAGCGATCCCTGGCATGTCGGCAGTCGTCCAAGCGAATACATCCTTAGTGATTTTTTGTTGGTCTTCTCCTTTAAGGTTGGCATTGATTCGCGTTCTTAATTCAGGCTTTCCAATCTGCAAAGGGGTGGTTTTTTCGTTTTCGACTATCGAATTCACTTCTTTCATCCGCAAGACGGATCTTGGTAAAATTCTTAAGCTCGCTGCATAACATTCCCTTGCGGTTTTTTGGTGCACTCTCACTCTTTCAATAATTCCATCTTCGGGTGGAAACTTCATTTTTAAGTGCAGTTTTGACACAATGGCCCTCAATCAGTTTAAGAATGGTCTTCCAAGTAGTACATTGTAAGAGGTTTTAGCGTCCATGATCAAGTATCTGATCTTAATATTTTCTGCCTCTTGTCCTCCCCAAACTTTGTGCAGAGGTCGACGTATCCTCTTTTGTCCACCCTTTCTCCCAAGAAGTTGACGATCTGTTCATCATAAGGGATGGCTACGTCTGAGGAGACTCATATCTTTTTAAAGGTTTTGAGGTATAGAATGTCCACTAAGCTCCCTATGTTAACCAGGGTCTTCATGGCGTAGTTTGCCAATTCAATTATTATTACCATAGGGTCAACTTGATCTGAATCTATTCCCCTTAAGTTGATGGAGATCAAGGCCAAGGACAAATAGAAGCCAATCACCAAGGACAAGAAGAGGAAGAGGTAGATGTGCAAGACATTATTCATCCTCCTCAAAGGCTTACAAGAAGCATGTTCAAGGCCTTAGGAAATAATGGACAATTGTTTTCTTTATTTGTAATATCGTTGGTAGATGGTGCTTAAGAGGGAAACATAAGAAACCTCTTTTGTAAAAGCATCCTTAGTTGTAGTTTAGAAATATTAGAAGCTTAGGGGGGTGTGAACTTAGTAAGGGATGCTAGGGGGAGT
>Ga0123341_1004641_pt1 | contig 12100 bp, 7 predicted proteins | sample Turbeapinknodule_FD_89959 | JGI IMG/M metagenome (GOLD analysis project Ga0123341, IMG submission 89959) | Root nodule microbial communities of legume samples collected from Mexico - Turtle bean Mexico pink nodule | ecosystem: Host-associated > Plants > Roots > Nodule | place: Mexico: Nepantla... | reverse complement strand
GAAAGAAATATATATATATATATATATATATATATATATATATATATATTCAATCTAGTGTTTTCTGTTCCTTTGTTGTTTCTAGGTATGTTCTGATATTTATTGTAGGAAACAAGTCATTTTACACAAATGGAAAAAAGAAAAATAAAAAAAAACAAATCATTTGTGAGTTTTCTTGTATTGTGCAATAGTATATGTGCTTAGTGACTTATGTATTGTATTTTCAAATTCATGTTTAAATATTTTTATTAATGAGAAATTGTTGCAATGAAAATTACCGCACAAATAACATTTTGTGCTCACAACAATATAATTATTTTAATTCATTTACTCTGCAGTCTATGTATTTTGTGATTTTAGTTGTGTGATTGGCCAAGTTCTGCTAGGCTGTTATGTTTATGTTAATTATTTATTAGGTAGTTATGCTTTAAGATGTGAGTTTTATATGAGGTGTGACAGACCTGCAGGAAGTAGTTAAGGAATCACTTTGTTGTTTCAAGAATTTTGAAGGAGAAATTTTTTGTTAGGGGGAAACATGTGTAGTTGAAAATTTATGTTTTCAATTCCCGTCCAACATTTGGGGTCTTTAATTGTACCGTTTTCTCCCCTTGTTTCGATAGCATGTGTTAAATACTTGTTCTCTTAAAGGCTTAAGCTATTTGGTGGTGGCAAGGATCAAACTCTTGACCACTTAGTCATAAAGGCCATATATCATGCTAAAGATTAAGCCTCCTAAAAGCTTAAGCTATTAGGTAGAGCTCTAAACTGGTTTTTTATTCCTCTTAGTTTGGGATAGTTTTGCTCTAGGAATATGCTTAACGGGTGCAGTTGCCAACTTTACAAAAATGTTAAGCAGTTTAGGTGGAAGGCCAACAAAGTTTTATATCTTCAACGGCCATCATTTGACCATAATTTTTTTATTTATTTCTTGCATATGTACAGATCAAAAGCTTACAAGCCAGGTCCATGAAATTGTTGGTCGCATCAATGGCAGATTTGGAACACTTGCTACCGTTCCTATACATCACCTGGTGCGTTTTTAATACCATGATCATATGATGATTCATTATTAAAAATATGCTGATACATTGGCTGGCACATGCAATATAAGATTCATCTTTTCTGTAAATATTTTATCTTGTTAGATTTTCTATTTGAACATATGAACTATGGCAAACAAACCTTCATTGAATTCACATAAATTGAAAAACTGAAAATTAGCAAAAGTGAATTTCAAGTTGGTCTGATGATCTTAAGCTATATGTCAATCCTCTTGTTGAGTAGTGCAACTGTATTAATTAAACTGTGAGTGAAGAGTCCTCATGCCAAAATTCATGTGGTGTAGATGCACTTAAAACAAATGTATGTGGTGTTGAATTTTGAAGTGTATAACATGGGGAACTAGTCCAAGTGGGTTGATAATCAGCTATACACAACAGGATTGATTTCATAGATGTCATGTCATTTTCTCTCTATTTTATAAAATTTAACTTCAATTAAATTAATTTTTTTTAACATGGACCAATGATTGAGGTTTAATTCACAGTAAAGGTTGTAAATTGAGCACTTGCTCAAGCTTGTCTCTTGTATTTAAAAGAGCCAAATTTAAAGTTTAGGCATGACTTGTTTCGAATATGAAGTTTTGAGTTTCACTTGTTTGGTTTGTTTTTGCTTTTTGACTATTTATATTCCTTTAACCTTTGCCAGACAATGAACATCTCCTTAATTGTTTTTTAAGTTTATTAGTTCCATATGTAGCAGACATTTTTATGTCAGGCTATAAGATAAGAGAGCAAAAGACTGAATGAATATTTAGAGTTAGAAAAGTAGTAATAGTAATGAATAAGATTACAATTCTCTAAATAGAAATATAATTAATTTTCCAAGAAACACAGTATATAACTTTCTAAAATTACAGTTTTTGCAGTTGAGTATATAGATAGAGAGGAAAAACATTTAATGTTAAGCTTGAACTTGACTTAAATTTGAATTCACATTTTACTTTGTTAAACTAACAAGTTTGATTTATCATTTAACAAGTCAAACTCGTAAGTCCTGGAAACTCAATTAATTTACACCCACATTGATAGCTATGTGCCTTTAATATTAGATAAGTCATGACATCGGATGTAAATAAAATTTGACACTTTTTACGGTTATTCTGATGATCAATCTACATCCCATATTAATTATTATTCACATTACAATGCTACAGCTTAATGAATTTGCTATGCTTGCAGGATTGCTCTCTTGATTTTCAAAAACTATGTGCTTTGTACGCTGTTACGGGTACACTTTATCTGCTTTTAGATTTCTTTTCCTCTTTGCCAAAGTCCATTGAGTAACTTCTTACGTCAATTTGCCTTTGATCAATTGTTAGCATGTGTGACGATAGTCATACATTTGTAAATTCATACTTATTTATCTAAAATGGAATGCAATTATTTCAGTGTTCATTTGGACATGATAATTATTGTAATGTATTGGACATCACCTTTCCTCTAAAGCTCTTAATTTCAAATGTTATTTAAATATATAAAGTGTTAGAAACTGCTTAAGAATGTGTTGGGATAGTTATTTAGTTGGTTAGGGGGGTTAGTTAGATATAAATATGGGAAGAAAGATAGGAAGATGTAGATTTCTTGTTATTGTAAAAGTTTTCCCGTTTGGAACACCTGACATCATTTACAACGGTGTGAAATGAAGTTTGGCTTAAAATATTACACTTTGGGACAATATTTATTGGGAAAAGATGAAAGTAAGCCACCAAATATGTCTAGAGCACTGGCCTATTTATTATATATTAACAGAATTCTCAGTTGTCATTGAAGGATTAAGGTTGTTTCGTTATGATATTAGAATTTTTTAATTAAATTTTCTGCTAATATTGTGTACATACTCCCTGTCTCTTACCCAGATGTAGCACTTGTCACCTCCCTAAGGGATGGAATGAATCTTGTAAGTTACGAATTTGTGGCCTGCCAAGATAAAAAGAAACGGGTTCTCATTCTCAGCGAAGTAAGTACTAGAACTTTATCGTGTATTTGTGATTTCTTTTAATTTATCAATGCATGCTATGTTAATGTTGAATAATTAAGAACAAATCGATTAAAAAATTAGTAGTTGGAAAGGTTCGGACACGGTGTGTCCATGTCAGACACACATATCAGGCATTCACACGTGTATGAGACTCGTACGACATGTATCGGTGAAATGTCCAATTCAAAATATACTTTTTAGATCTATGACAATTATAACACGGTTTCAACACAATTTTACACAATTTTAAAAGACATACATTAATTTTCTAAAAACTCAAACCTTTTCCATAAGCTTTTATTATGATTATAAAAATAAGGAACAAATCTTTTTGAACCAGCCATGCGAAACATCTTTCTACAATAAAACAAAACTCACACATATTTGTGCACATAAATCTTTATTGTCAATTTATATAATTCATAATTATATAATATATAGATCTGTGTCCTACATTTTGAATATTATACGTGTCAAAGTGTCCGTGTCGTAACAGTGTCAGTGTTAGTGTATGTGCTATGTCTTTAGAATTTTGTACCTGTGAGAAATTGAGCAATGAATCAAAAAGTTATTGATCTTTGCAATTGAGCAACTCAGCTTCCTCATAAGCATATCAGTATTTTAAATATTACATTTGTATTAGTATTCTCTGCTCTTAAACCTTTTCCATTTAAAGTAGTTTGGACAAATTAGGTACAAAGTTTCATCTCTTATTCCTGCCAAGATTATAAGGATGATATTTGTGCACATAAATCTTTATTATCAATTTATATAATTCATAATTATATAATATATAGATCTGTGTCCTACATTTTGAATATTATACGTGTTAAAGTGTCTGTGTCCGTGTCGTACCAGTGTTAGTGTATGTGCTATATCTTTAGATAATTGTACGTGTGAGAAATTGAGCAATGAATCAAAAAAGTTATTGATCTTTGCAATTGAGCAACTCAGCTTCCTCATAAGCATATCAGTATTTTAAATATTGCATTTGTATTAGTATTCTCTGCTCTTATCTTAAACCTTTTCCATTTAGAGTAGTTTGGACAAATTAGGTACAGATTTTCATCTCTTATTCCTGCCAAGATTATAGGTCTATATTTATAGAGGGCTCTCAACGCCTCTCACTTATGGTTTGCTAAACGTAGATTTTGCATATATTTCTTTTAATTTGATATCTATGTTCAACTGGATGTTTCTCAATTGAGTTAAATAGACAAAGTATCCTCTTGATCTAACATTTGGTATTCTTTGTTTAGTTTGCCGGTGCTGCACAGTCACTTGGTGCTGGGGCAATTCTGGTCAACCCTTGGAACATCACAGAAGTTGCTGCTGCAATTGCCAAGGCTCTGAATATGAAATCGGAAGAAAGAGAGAAGAGACATAAGCATAACTTTAAACATGTAACAACCCACACTGCTCAGGAATGGGCAGAAACTTTTGTGAGGTATACATGTACATAGAGTTTTCACGATATCTGGTCCTTATAAATCAGAACTTTGTGTTTTACAATGAGGGTGGTGTATCTTTTTACACAATGTTTATTTCACATATATGGATTCAAACTTCAGTATGCTCTTTTGTCTCTTAAACATCATGTACTGATTTTTTTAAAGAAATAAATAAAACGTGGATGTTATTTGCTTGATTTTCCTAATTAATTATACTTATCACTTTCTTTGTATCTTAAGACTTCAGTTGGTTCCTATAAAACTATGTAGACAGAATTATGCTCAATATGATGGTTATTTACTAGTGATGCTGTAATTTTAGGAATAGAAGAAAGATGTACAGATACCTGATTATTTATTATTATGGACCAAAACATGTTGTTTAGAACTAGATTCCCAATACCACAGTGATCCTTATCTTTTAAATTTTGCAGTGAACTAAATGATACTATTGACGAGGCACAACTAAGGACAAAACAAGCTCCACCACGGCTCCCAACAGAGACTGCAGTTGAACGTTATTTGCAGTCAAATAATCGGTTGCTTATTTTGGTATTCTGTCTTATCATGAATCTTTTGACTTCTTTGAAATACTGATCTTTAAGGAACCCTTATAAACCTTTATGTTTTTTCTAACTATTTTAGTACTGGTTTGAATGTTCCCTGCTAGCTACTTTAAAAAGACATAAAAACACTAGGTTGTTTTATAGATGATGGTTCAGATTTAGCGAAAATGAATCAGACCTAGTTCTTAGATGAAAACAAGGAAGACTGTAATGGAAGCTATATCTGAAGTGTATAACTGGAATGAGTAATCTGTTGGAAAGGGGAAAGTTCATAATAGACTTGACACAATTTGGTTGTTTGTGAAAAGATGAACAAAATTTCTAATTAGGGATGATAGTCGTTTCATTGTAGTATTTCGATAAAAGAATTTGTTAGCAAATACATCATTCTTAGCTGTAAAAGCAGTCAAGGAATCAAGAGAAATCAAGAGATGAATGCCATTTTAACTGTATTTATGAAGGCCTGGTTAACCGTGGAAGATATATTTTCAAAATATTGAATGTATGTTCAGTGTGATTATCCAGATACTTTGAGTAATGAATCTAATTCCAAAGTTGTGTTTCCTTTACTGTGTAAAATCCCTGAATAAAACTCTCTATTCTAATACTCCAATATCTTTTGTTAATTTTCAATGCTTCACTAATATTAAATCATGAACACTTTGTCGTAATTTTTAACACTTTCCCTTCACGTTGGTGATACGCACTGCAGGGTTTCAATGGAACTCTAACCGTACCAGTTGAGAGAAAAGGTGATCAGTATCAAGAAACTGAACTCACAATGCATCCAGAACTGAAACAACCCTTGGCAGAACTTTGCAGTGACCCAAAGACCACAGTTGTTGTGCTTAGTGGAAGTGGTAGACCAGTCCTAGATCAAGTAATTCTTGGTACATCACTTTCTTCTTTATGAACTACTTGATCCAATTTTAACTTATCGCTATAACAGAACTTCAAAGAGTATGACATCTGGCTAGCAGCAGAGAATGGAATGTTCTTAAATCCTTCTAAGGGAGAATGGATGACAACAATGCCAGAGCAACTAAATATGGAATGGGTTGACAGCGTGAAGGTGCTTATTTGAAGTTTGAATTGTTTTTTATTGTCTTTCTCCTTCACAATATTGACTTACATTGTGATCCTTTGCTTGCAGCATGTTTTTGACTACTTCACAGATAGAACACCTCGATCACATTTTGAAGAAAGGGAAGCTTCCCTTGTATGGAGTTACAGACATTCAGGTGCTTGAATTCTGTTTTGGTAGACCTCTTTTATATTTTGCCTGCTGTCTTTCCAATTACTGATCGCGTCACCGTGATATAGATGGTGAGTTTGGAAAACTGCAAGCTAGGGACATGCTGCAGCATCTCTGGACAGGACCAATATCTAATGCTTCAGTTGAAGTTGTTCAAGGGAGCCGGTCTGTTGAGGTGCGAGCTGCTAATGTTACAAAGGTAATGTCTTAATTTATTTTTCTCAGTTCTTTTCACCTGAAAATTTTTCGAGTTAATATATGTACACTTATCTTTCATTTAATCAGGGAGCAGCCATTGACCGTATTCTAGGGGAGATAGTCCACAGTAAATCCATGACAACACCAATTGATTACGTTTTGTGTATAGGACATTTTCTAACAAAGGTAAATTAAATTTTAATTTGATCTCTGATATGTTCTGTGAATTTCTTTTTCTATGTTGTTAGTCTGTAGGGAGAAATTGTGTTTGTTTTCATGTCCAGTTGAGAGTGCTTCGTATGTGACAATTTTTAGTTGTTGTTTGTTTCCATACCGCGTATGTTTGGTGTAATGAGCATTGTAGGCTACTGAATCTGACTGAAGTTATTGGTTGCAGCAGGATGAAGATATATATTCGTTTTTTGAGCCAGAGCTACCTTCTATTGGTGTGGGTCTTCCACGAAGTAAGGTAACAGAAGGAGTTAAGTTTCCTGCGGAGAGGATATCATCATTGAAGAAGATTCCAGCAAGTAAAAATGGAGCAGCAAAATCATCCCAAAATAAGGGTCAACGTGTTATGCCAAGTTCTGAGAGAAAAACAAATAATCATGTGTGCCGTGCGCCACGTCGTCCAGCTCCTGAAAAGATCTCTTGGAATGTCCTTGACCTGAAGAAGGAGAATTACTTTTCTTGTGCTGTTGGACGAACACAAACCAATGCTCGGTATACGCTTGGATCACCAGATGAAGTTGTTGCATTTCTGAAGGAACTCGTCAACTCATCTCCATATTCTTATGTCTGAGTTAAAAATTACATGTTTTTGCTCCCATTACTTATCCTACTTCCTTCAAATGCTAATTTAGTCTCAATATTTCTTTTACATCTCTTCATTTACTCCAATTTTACATTTAATTCTCACCCCTCCGAATATCTTAAGTTTCCCTTCCAATCTTTTTACACTTTTTTTTTGTCTAAAGTACCACAAATATCTTCCTTCCCCTCATAATATGTTAAATTTACAACTCCAATCTTTCTAGATTTATTAAGAAATACCCAGAAATAGATTCGCGCTGTGTTAAGAGTTGTGGATTCACATTCAAACAGAAACTTGAGTAAAATTTTCAAACAATCCAAATATGCTTCTGTTATGTATTAGCAAAATATATCCCGTTGTGTATCTAAGTTTATATAAAAAAATCACTTTAAAACGTTTTTATTAGTAATTAAATTATGATATTTTTAGAGTGAGATAAATTCACTCGAAATTGAGGTTGTAGTCACTCTGGGAATCAGGAATATATTTGTAAGACACTCACTTCTATAAAGATGTCCTTCAGCTGCTATACTTTTAAATAAAAGAATGCATTATAAATTATAGTTTTTTTTTCCTAATGCTAAACATTCCACACACTTTTAAATTAAAGAATGCATTATAAATTTTTAGTTTTTTTTTCCTAAAGGTAGACATTTGACCCAACATGTTCAACTAAATCAAGTTGTAAATCCTAATCTTCCTCCAATGATAAACATAAGATTTCTGTATTCTTTCGAGTCAAACCCAGTAAGCTTCGCGTTTTGATGTCGACCCACAATGAAACATCTTAGTAGTGTTCTGTAGGAAGTTAATCCTTACTTCATCATCATGGACATGGGTTAAAACTATGGAGAAAGGAAGTAGTATTTATGTTGAGCCTATCTTTTTAAACTCTTCCTCTAAACCCAGTTCTCAAGCAAACTTAAGGCCATTAATGCCCAAAAGCTCGTTAGGAATAGTGGGTCTCAATGACCTAGAAACAGCAGTGGTGGAAGATTTGGATTCATATATGAATTTGAGAACACGAGAGTAAGTAAAGGATTTTTTATAGAGTGAAAACACAACTAACCAAAGCACACGAAAGTTGACTGTATGTAAAAATATGTTTACTCCATGGTGCCTTAGATAATTTCTCAAACATAACAAGTGAGATATTTTAAGAATGTCTTGATCTCAAAATACTTTTTCAAAAAGAAAAAAACATAATATTCATTTTTTATTTATTTTAAAGTAAAATCTTTTTAAGAAACAATTTTTGGTACAATTTTGAAAAATTAATGAATTATAAATTTGTAAAAAGCATTATAAATACTATGTAGTATATCTTCTTACCGAAAAAGTGCTCGGAGGATGTCCTAATGAGGATCCTGATATTTCGCAACAAATGTGATCTCAGTTGGTCTCCAGATAAAAGGGGAGGTCCACCCAATAAAGACTATCTGATGTTTAAGTAAATAAAAGCACAATGATGGTGATAAGTACACAAAATATGTGAGTTAATAGTATAGAATATGATAGATTGTACTTCCTAGAGAGGAGAATTGGTATTTATAGGTCTTTTTGATGGCGACCCTTGAGTTGGTTGTATGAGAGCCATTTATGGTTCATAAATAGCCACTTAGCAATAAAGACTCTTTGAGTAGGTCATTTAATTCATAATTGTCATTGATGACAATGAGAATTCGGTTATGGGATATACACAATCGCCTCGAGTTATGGATATTCCCGCCTTATGACGGGTAGGTACACAAGCCCCCCCAGCTTGGAAGTCGAGGTGATACTCTGGTGAGAAGTTACTGAGGGATGAACGAGTTGAGGAGAGCCCAAACTCGTGTTTGATGCTTGTCAGATCGGTGGTGACTAGGAGAGATGGTTCTCCTAACAAGTCAGATAGGTCGTTCCTGCTTAAACCACTTATTTTTTGAAAAATTGAATATTAGAGTTTTTTTTTCTATTGTCACAACGCATCACTATTGTGGCAGGTAATGTCACGTCTCTTTAATTTCTCTGTAATTATTTCTTCACGGTTTTACCTCTTTTGTCGTTTGTGCTTCTCCCTTACTATTTTATCTCTCACGACCATTTTTCCACGAAGGGTTTCTTCGTCTACAAGTTCCTTGCCTTTTCGCATTAGGTACGTTCTCATGGCCTCTTCATCTCTACCTTCTGCTTCCCTTGTTGATGATAATCCCATTTCTTCCCCTCACGACATTGTTCCCCTAGATAATGAGTCTTCTTTGAGTTAGACTGTGTCTAATAGTTTAAAGGGGGTTTTTGTGAACCCTTCTTCAACCTCCATTGCCATAAGGGAACTTGTTCTCGCCGGTTGACTTGGTTGTCGGTTGACTCGAACGGTAGCTTCAGGCCCCGCCTGTCTCCGTTTGGAATCGAACTTCGCTGGTTGGAAGAACACTTCACCTGTAAAGACAAAAGGGCTCCCTTACGACCGTTTGCACTTCGACGCTCAAGTCAGTAAGGGCTAAAGAAACAGTAATGTGGGTAAAGCAATTTCAGTCCTAGAAACGACGTACCTTGCTAGGGTTCTTACCACCCTATTTATAAGTTGTATCTAAGGTTACTTATGTGTTGTTCCCACGTCTCTCAGTGGGCTTAGGGTTCTTGGGAGAATGTCCTTGCGCCGCTATCCCACAATCTTAGCGTAATCTGGCGCATGGGACTTCCCTTTCCTAAAGTGCATAAAACTAACAACATAGCTGCCATGGTACCTACTCATGTACCAGCGCTGCGGCATCATCTGTTCCGTAGGTGCCCTAAGTATTCATGTGGCATGCTTACAATCTTTCCATGGAAGCCCTAACCCTAATTGGCCTTAGCGCCTCCAAGGAACACTTGCTTGTGCTGTACCTGAATGTACCACGCACACCCCATGCATGATCCTCTCGTGACTTAAGTCTTTCTGGTACTTGGGTGTTAACTCGTGTTAACTCATACTGTTTGTGGGGCCCAGCTTACGTGGCCCACTATTGCTATCAGTCCACCGATGTCCGATGTCTTTCTCTCAGGCCAATGACCGAGGTTTGGCCTGTACACAAGCCCCCCAGTCTCGAGCTGAAACCTGTTTCAGCGAAGAGGCTTCAAGTGATCGCCCGTGGCGACCTACATGGCACTGGGGTGACGGGATGTGAACAATGCACCGAAGTGACGTCTCACCATACTTTTTTAAACAGCGTACACGTGGCAAGATCAATGGTTACAATCCTTGCCGCTTGTGCTTCTTGGTATACGTTAAACCTTTCGAAACCCCTATGCTCCTTCACTATTCCATTACTTAGCATTTCTCAAGCATTTCATATTCTCAAAATGCTCTCTCTTCTTCTTTGAACACTTCATCCTTCGAACCCTAACTTATTCAAAGGTATGATTTTTACTCCCCTATTGCCCTTGCTTTATGATTTCAATGCTCATAACATGCTATAACTGTTCTGGACTGTTTATATTTCTGCACTTTATGTTTTCTGTTCTTCGTTCGCGCACTCTCTGTTTCTTGGGTTTCTGAGTCATACCATCTCCCCCCTTTAAATCTTTGTTTTTCTCTTTTTCTTCTCTAGATTCCTTTCTTAAGATGTCTCGAAGCAAAACCACATCGAACCCACCTCCCTCCATCAACTACCAATCGCTTTATCGTTGGGCTCCTGATAGCCTTCTCACGGAAACCTCATAAATAAACAACTTTAAGGACGTGGACGTGTACAAAGAAGGGGAGTCTAACGAGAAGTTTCACATCTTCGGAAGGGAACACGATAGGTTCGACCTTGTAGGGAAGGCGAGCTCGTGTGTATCGACAATCGCACGGACCTTGAAGAACTATTCTTCTTCATCTACTCAACTATCTTCAAAAAGCTCAAGCTTCACCTCCCATTCACGGGGTTTGAGCGCGCGCTCCTCATTGTAGTTAACGTGGCCCCTGCCTAGCTGCATCCCAACAGTTGGCCTTCGTCAGGGCCTTTGCCATCCTTTGCAACCACTTCGGCCATATGCCATCAGTGGACATCTTTTTGTACTTCTTTGAAGCAAAGAATCCTGGAAAGAAGTTGTGGATGAGCTTCAATGGGGTCGCTGGGAGAGTTCTTCTAACTCTCTTTCAGCAATCTGACTAGGGCTCCAAGGGGAAGTTCTTCAAGATTGGGTGCAACAAGTTTGATCCCACCCTGCTGGATGGATTCCCACTCTACTGGGTGGAGAAACTAGGGCTCAAGAAGCCTAGGAGCCTTGAGGACTTGTCCCCACCCGACCGTGAGGTGTGCAAGTTTCTTTCCAGCTTGGGCACGGTGTTCAGCATCGCTGAATTGATAAAGCTTGAGTACAACCCCAAGCCTCTCAAGTCTTATATTGGTACTTGCCTTCTCTTCCCTCTACCTTTACTTGTCTTTATTTGTGTGTTGGTTTACTTTCTTATGCCTTGTTGTTTTCCTGTGTAGACATGGTGCTAAACGCGGAGAATAAGAGGATGCTAGCTGAGGCAGCCTCCAAACTCAAAGTTGGTGCTGGCCCATCTGGGGCCAATGCTGCGACCCCTACTAATGCTCCCACTACAGTTGTTTCGGCCCCGAACCCTTCTGCTTCTGCCCCTGCGGACCTTAGGCAGAAGGGGGTGGTTGAGGCTATTGCCTCTAAGGACGAGGACACCTGCTCTGGCCTCGTCTTCAAGAGGAAAATGGGTGTTGATGTCGTGGTCCCAGCGCTCTCAGCTTCAGATGGCGGCGCCCCTTCCTTCCAAGAGAACCCCCCAAGTGCCTCTTCTCCTTGTGACTTGGTG
>Ga0123341_1004638_pt1 | contig 12103 bp, 2 predicted proteins | sample Turbeapinknodule_FD_89959 | JGI IMG/M metagenome (GOLD analysis project Ga0123341, IMG submission 89959) | Root nodule microbial communities of legume samples collected from Mexico - Turtle bean Mexico pink nodule | ecosystem: Host-associated > Plants > Roots > Nodule | place: Mexico: Nepantla... | reverse complement strand
TTGTTTATAAATTATTTTCTATTATTGTTAAATGGTTTCTAAATTGGTGTCTAATTACCAATTTAGAAACCATTTAACAATAATAGAAACTAATTTATAAACCAAAATTTTTTCAATCTCTAAAACGTTCTCTAATTTAGTCACTATAACAACTAATTATTTTTTGTCTCTAAAAAGTGGTTTCTATTTCCTGATTTTCTTGTAGTGTTTTTAAAATTTTTGGACCCAATTGAATTCAATCAGCTCAAGAGTTAGTTTGGGTTTAACGTAAAAAAAGAAGAAAAAGTCAACTTTGTGAATTAATATGAGAAGTAAAATGAAAATGCTCGAAAGTTTTTTCATGTGACCAATAGTATTGTAAATTGAGATATCCAAAACATGTTTTGTAAATTGAGAGGTAAATTTCGTAAAAAGAATCACTAAATTTTCTAACATTAACAGATTCTAAGAGGTTCAGGCTTGCAAAGGACACAACATTTGGACAAAGGCACTTGAATACTTGGAGTCAGTCATCGATTTCCTTATGGATAGTAAGGAAACATTTATTAGAAATAAATTATAAATCTCTTAAATTGGCCTTTATCTACTTTTAGATTTTGGAGTGGGTTTGTTTGTTAATTAGTGTCACGTAAAATAATTCCAATGTTCTTCTTTCTTTTTTATTACGACATGTTGGAATCAGGTTAGCTTCTTCAGACAATTCTTTGGATCGGTTAAGAAAGTCGACTATTTTGTTTTACGACATGGATTTATCATGGTAAGCTTTACTTGATTATAAACGTGTCTCTTCACCTTTTTTTGTTGTAAGAACATGTCCAATAATGTAACATTAAGATATGTGGTTTTAGGCACATGTGTCACCGAGAAGTGATTCAGGATTTGATTTCCAGAGGTATATCAAAAGATCACTTGACGAGGATTTTAAAGTTGTGGTAGGCATAAGGTATTTAGCTTTTTTGTTGCTTTGCTTTCATCATACTCATTTTTTTACTGAAATTTCTTAAACTAGTTGGAATCATAAATTTTAACTAAAAAATGGTATACATAATTGTTTAGTTTCATTGGCTCATGCATGAGACCGATGGGTTGTGAGGTCATGGGACGATGACTGAGGGGCTGTGAGGTCATGGATCGATCCAATTAATATATTATTACAGTCTGATCCAAGAAATTAATGACGATACCCGTAGAATCTTCATAAAGAATAAAGTGCAAAAATAACGGAGGGGGGGGTTACGAGAATTTATGAAGGAATTAAGTCATGAAAGAGAACAGTTACAAAGAAGGGTATGGGAAAAGTTTTGTATAAGAAATAAGGGAGGTTGAATAGAAAAGGGAACAAAAAATTGGAAACCACGGTTTTCAAATACCTTTGATGCTCTACTTAAGGGTCATTTGTCTTGGCTAGAACAATAATTAATAGAAGTAGACTTTAAGCCTAATTCAATTTTATAAAATCGATTCAGTAAGGTGATGTTTGCACCAATTTATAAATTATGAAATATTTTTATCTCTAATTGACGTGAGATTTTCAATAAAAATAACTTAATAGAAAATGTATTAGTAGGGATTAACTTAAACATAAAATTTTAATGAAGAGTGTGTTGAATACAAAGTGTACATGTTCGTGGCCTCATACCTGTTTGGACACCAACACTTTCTAGTAGGTAACTGGATATGGAAATAATAGTACCTTGAAATATTCACTCTTTATTCGGGTTTCCCCAAATGGATCTTGGCATCTAACACATAAACCCTGGTTTACATGTGACTAATTACCTGTTTATTGTTAATTTATCTGCTTATTAAACCACACTAATAACTAAAACATCAAATTTTAAATTGCAAACATTGAAAAGGGAGTCATAGATTGTGTTGCTAGTCCTATTCCTATTCCTTAAACATCAATTAAGCTCAACTATTTGTAACTTGCAGCCCAATTATTTGGTTCTTTGCGGTTCTCTTCCTGTTGACTAATACTCATGGTAAGTCAGATTCAAGTTTTCAATCCAATTTGAATGACATCATTTTAGTTATGGTTGATTGGTGTTGTGATGTTTCACTTAGTATAACATGATAGGAAAAACGCACGCAAAAGTTAACACACATAATCACGAATCAACTGCAGAAAATAAATAACACAAAATTTAACGTGGTTCGGTCGCCAACTGCAACCTACATCCATACGAACAATTGTTAGGTTTCATTATGTTCTGTTGCACACAATTACAAGTATAATGATCTCTTTAAATAGAGATTATAAAAGGGACACAATGATTAAGTCAACTCACTAAACATGGTGTCTAGTCAACCCAACTCAATTGGTCCTGGCTTCATACCCAACATAACATACATTCTCCTTAGTTCAAGTAAACGCGTGCTTCTTAACCAACAATCTTAAGCAGATTTGAGAATAAAATACAAATTCCTATGCTCTAGTTTATCCCACTGCTTGTAGTTTAACCTTTTGGTTTGATGTGAACAGGGTGGTATTCTAACTATTGGCTTCCATTCATCCCATTAATTGTAAGCTAAGATTACTCGTTTTTTTTTCTTTTCGTAGTATGCATTTCCTTTCTCGTTTTAAGGGTGTAAAACTTTAAATAACTTAGCAAATTTCACAGACAATTTTGATAGTGGGTGCTGATCTACAAATGATCATAACAAAGATGGGACTAAGGATTCAAGACAGAGGAGTAGTTATGGGTGCACCTGTGGTTGAGCCTGGAGATGACTTGTTTTGGTTCAACCGTCCACGACTCCTTCTCTTCATCATTCATCTTGTTCTTTTTCAGGTAATTTCAATATTTATTTTCCTAGTTTTTTTTTCATATATAGCATAATGTTCAAAAAATAATTACACTTTGCTTCTGTTATGTTGCAGAATGCCTTTCAATTAGCACATTTTGCATGGAGTACAGTAAGTTTATCCATCTTGATCAGTTATTCATAAACTAGTGTTTTACTGGTTTGTTAAGGTAAAAATGAGTTTAGCCTTAAGTTTTGTTACTTCACATCCAAGTTTTGATACTAACAACAAAAAACTTTGGTTTCTAATGTTAGCAAGTGTGCAACAAGCTTATTAAAATACTTAAAGTTATACTTAATCATGACTTGTTTCAAGATATAAACCATGATAAAGTGAAACAAGAGTAGACGGAACTTTGTTAGATGACCTTCACAAAGTAGAATATGAATGCTATAGTGACATGTTTATCCTTCTAGAAGTATCACACGATCCTATAAGGGTAACAAGAAGCGCCAAAAGTAGAAGAAAGTTAGCCTAGAAAATCATGTTTTTCGTAAACAACCATACTCTCTATATCTATAAAAGATTATCCTTATGGTATGAAATGAGTGTGTTTCAAGACAAGGAGTATAGAGTATAAGATTCACTAAATAAAAAAACAAAATAATAAAGTTTGTTGGAAGTTGTTGTTGTGTATTGTTCTCGCCGATTGACTCGCTCGCCGGTTGACTCTAACGACGATCTTACACCTGCCTGTCTCTTCCCGGATTTGCGCTTTTCTGGATCGAAGCACTCTATACCTACAAAGACAAAGGGGGCGCCTTGGCGGCCGTTTGCATTCCGACGCTCAAGTCAATATTGGGGCAGAGAGACAATATGTGTGTGTAATAATTCTAAACTTAGAAACTGCGTACCTCCTTAGGGATTTTAAAACCCCTTATATATGTTGTAACTAGGGTTCCTAAGGAACGTCCCTACGCCACTATTACACAGTCTTAGCGTAATCTAGCATGTAGGACTGCCTTTAACTGGAGTGCAACGACTAATAGAATGGTCACCAAGGTATCAACTCCCCGGGGCCCCCTGTTCTTTGGGTGCTTTTATTGATAACTGATATGTTCTTCTGGGACCCAACTCTCGTGGCCCACATTTGTTGTACCGATGTCCGAGTACTCATCGGTCTCACTCTGTATGCCTGACGACTCTTCGGCCTTCCTTTGTGATCGATGTCTGATGACTGGTCGACACTTCCTGGTGGTCGACGTCTGACGACTGATCGACACACCAACTTATACCACTTGTGGGACCCAACTTACGTGGCTCACCATTACTTCCGGTCCTCGAGTTCGACGCTTGGTCAGTACACATGTATGATTGCAAGAATTGTAAAGAAAGCAAAGTAAAGAATTGTTGATTCAATTGAAAAAATTGGGATTGAGAGGTTCATCCTTCTTACTCTTTTGTATTTTAAAAAAACATAATAATATTATATCCTCTGATTGATGTTGATATTCATATAAAATTCATTTATATCTATTTTTCGCATATAAAATTATTAAAAGAGTCTCTTAAATATCGATTGCTCACATACTTATAAAAACTTTTTATCATTACGATTAAATGTTGATAGCAATTAACATTTCAAATTTATTTATAACATTCAAATATGTTAAGAATTATCATTTAGGTCAGAAACTTAGAAGTACTTTTCGGTCAAATCTAAGGATCAAAATCATGGTAAACAAGTCTTATGAGTAAAATGACAGTACCAATCATCAATCAAGAAAAAATATTATATTTAAATATCACCTCAATACATAAGAGTTAGAACATATTACTCACAATCTCAAAGGGTAGAATTAGCTAATCATGTTGGCAATTACAAGCATGGAAAACAAGAAAAGAAGATCTTGACGGCAGCCTCCTCTAGGGTTTTCTATCACCTTCTATTCTCCCAATTTTATGTCTAGGGTTGTACCTCGTGCCTCATATTTAACTTAGTTGGACTTAGGCTAAGTGACTTCTCGCCTGGGCGTGATCGGGCTCACCTGGCGAGTTGGACGAAAACAGGCACAACGTCTCTGAAGTGATCTCACCTAGGCGTGATTGAGCTTGCTTGGGAAAGATCCTTTGAAAGTTCCTGGCTTAGACGAGCTTGGGTGAGTGTTGGAGCGTCCAACTTTCCCTTTTTATCTTTGTACATTCTCTTTTTGCCCTTTCATCTCCATTTTTCCCTAGAATCCTAAAATTAACACAAATTTGGGAATAAACCTTTCTTATGCATATTAATATCACAAAATATGTAAAAATGTTTAAATTCATAAATTAGGGGTTATATTATAGTTATTTTATCCATTAATATCCATAAGTGCTTGTATTTTAATATGAAATATTACTGAAATATTGCACTTATCAACTATCAGTTATAACTTTTGGTCTAGTGATAAGTACTCGATCCAACAATTAGTATTAGAGCCAAAGCTATAAGTTCAATTCCCAACGGGATCATTGTTGAGGGTAGATTGTTGCAAGTGACATCAATTGTCCTGTGACATAAGTTAGGTGAACTGAGTCACAATTGAATCATGACACTAGGGATGCTACACTCTTAAGTAGGAAAAGTTTTACTCTAACTACTTGTAATAAATTTTGGTCTAGTGGTAAGACTTTGATCCAACATCAAGTACCAACTATAAACATGCGAAACACCTTTTTGGTATTGTCAGTGACATAAAGTCAATTGCATAAATAAAACACTATGTTTCAGCCACCTCAAAGCACCTCGTGTTAAGAGAATATCAACAAATAAACATAACCCTCAGAGAAAGATTTGACAAGCAACGAATCCTATGCATATGCTTCAATAATCTTTTTTGGACATCTACATAAAGAAAAAACCTTATGCAAGTATGTGGGTGTGAGAATAAGAAGAGGAGAAGTCTCGAGAAACATCAACAACGTCATATGCATGTGATAATAATGCTAAAAGCCTCAAGTACAAGAACAATACGTCGTCTTCTAGACGACTAAGTTATAAAGAGAAATATAAATGCAAATCCTTCTCTTGTATGTGATGTAATTCTCAAAAAGAAAAAAGAACATATATTCTATATACACTCTAGTGAATATGAATCTTGGAAACAAAAAAACTCTATTGTTGTATACTCTAGAGAAACTTTGTGTACTTAACTCAGAGAGGTGTTGTCTACTTGGTGTTAAACTCAAAGGTAGTTTAGTTGATAACATGAAGAGACTTTGTGTAGAGAGACCTTGTGTACTTGACTAGTTAGGAGTGACTTTATGTATTCATAACAATGATAATACTTGTAATTTATCATTAGAGGAACTCATTGCTAATAGCTTTGGAGAGTTAGATGTAGTACTAATATAAATTTTGTATTATTGATGTACTTTGATTACTTGTGCCTTTTTTTGTTGGCTATCCTCTTCTAATTTATTTTTGAAAAAAATATTTACTAAACATTAGACAATGCCCTAACTTGTAATTTAATTAATGGTTCAAATTGCTAATTAGAACAACATTGAAGAAAATGTTAATTAAGTTTAAGGCTAAAGAACACACTTCCATGTTGATTTTATGCAATTACTAGATCGAAATGTTTTGTGGTGGATTAAAAAATAAACTAACTTCAAGAATATGTTAGCATTTTGACTTGTCAAATCATATGACAAATCTTTGTTCTTGGAGTTTGGAGGACTTTGAATATAGCTATTAGCCACTACCTATACCATGTTCTTAAATCTAATTCTATAACATGTACAACAAAGATTGAAAATTTGAATGTTATATGAAGAAATTTGATACCATACCACTACCAGAAACTTATGCGAACACTATAATTAAGTTATTTGCTTAATATACCTGATACCTTCATAACTTAAACAACTTCAGAAGAGCTATAGCACATTCTTAGCGAAAGGATTACAATTACTATGTGGAGTTTAGATAGATAGAAGAAAGAAAGAAAGTTTTTAACTTTTCCTAATTTTTTCTATTTTAGTATGAATTCTCCATAGAATCTTGCTTCCACAAAACAACTGCAGAGAATGTGGTTAGACTTACAATGGGGTAAGTCAATTTCTGCTAACCAAAACTTACAAAAACCAATACATACATACATGCGAAGGTAATTAATAGTTGTATTATGTGTCACTGAAGATAAATTGGTAATTCAAATTTGCAGGGTTGTAACACAAGTTCTATGCAGCTATGTGACTTTGCCTCTTTATGCTCTAGTTACACAGGTCAAATACTGCAAAAATAATCTCATTAGATTTTTCTGTTACCATACTATCTATAATCCACCACTGATTTCATTATCTTTATATTACAGATGGGTTCAACCTTGAAACCAACCATTTTCAATGATAGAGTAGCAGCAGCATTGAAGAAATGGCATCATACTTCCAAAAAACATCTCAAACACAGCCAACACTCTGAGGCTAAAAAATCAATACCATTCTCCAGCACATTATCAAGCCCAATATTTGGCATGTCTCCCATTCACCTGCTGCATAGACACCCTGTTGGAAGAAGTGACAGTGCACAAACTTCTCCAAGGACCTCCCTCTATGAAAATCAACAATGTGATGTGCAAGGTGAATCTTCCGTAAGCAACCATCCAGGAACAAATGAGACCCAAATGCAAGTTTTGGGTTCTCCTCAAACAACATAATTTCATTTTAGTACAAAACATGAAATCTACATTGGTTCGTCAGAATTTTCATTTGAGAAGCGATACACCAAAAGGGGTTAGTTGTAGACAATGTTGCTAACAAGTTTACCTATACACTTTCAGTTCATCTCAAATAAATATACTGAGGATTAAGGTATTGAACGATAATTTTATCATTTAGTTCAAAAACATTAAAACAAACTGGTTATCTATATTAATCCAAAGTACTTTATAAGTTCCTTTAATTTAACTAGAAATAAATATTATTTCTTCATTGTTTTTTGTTGTTTCGTCACTTGTGCTACAATTCCACCGTTTAAAATCGAAATCCACTGTTTATATTTGTTGTTCTTCATTTCTACCATTTGATTTTGTTCATTCACATTTTAGTTCAAAGTTTTCACCATTTAATCCTTGTTTTAATAAGTTATTTTCAATTTTAAAACATTTAATATTCTTCTCCTAGATTTTAATCGGTCAAAAACAATTAAAAAAAACTCTATTGTTCCAACAATGTTCATAAACTTCTTAAGTGTTTGTGCATGTTCTTGTTATTTTTCTGTTGTAATTTTGTGTTCCCTTGGTTAATTATTCATTTAAATCGGTCAAAGTGGGTACATAGGTGTTAATTTTTTTTGTTTTGAATACTTTCATGTAATGTCTAACTTCATGTTCATTGCTTAATTGTTCATTGATTTCAGTTTTCAACCTAGTTCATCAAGTGTTTTTTCATATGCCTCTTAGAATGCACACTAAATGTTTGTGATGTTGTTTACATTTGAAAACAATAGTATAAACATTGTGCCTTTTCAATTTTATGATCATTGAGTCTCTGAATTACTATTTGTTCATTAGTAATAATCTCATCAATTTCATTGTATCTTGCAGTATTGTTCCTCAATTTCTTAGGTTTCTTCCTTTTTCAAGATTTATCTATTTCTTTATCTAGTTTCAAAATTTTATTCATGAAATTTTGTGTAGGAGATCTTTAATATGTTATTGATTTCTAGTTAAAAAGGCACTTTCAAAAGTAAATAGTGGCAGCATTTTTGGTTTGCGCTGTAGCTGTGCCTAGATCAGCAACTGGTGCGGCTTGTGCAGATTGGGAGTGTTTCTTGGGGTGGGTGTGTTGTTTGTGCGCCAGCTTTCAAGCACTGCAGTTTTCTTTAGCAGTTTGGTGTATAAGCGGCATGGAATTACGTGGTGTGTGTGTCTTCATGAGGCGTGGATTGTTTCCAGTTTCACAGTTATTGCAGGGGTCACGTTAAATTTGTGCTTTCAACGGGTACAAATAATTTTGAATTTCAAATTCTTTGAGAATGTCATTAAGGATCAAGGTTTTTTTTCAAATACAAATATTTTTTATGCAAGTTAATAAGAAAGGAAGATTTTTGTGCAAGTATTGAATAATGTTTATATCATTCCTCTCTTACAATTGTCAGCTTCCGTGTATAATAATAGTGAACAAATTGAAGTTTAAATTCCTGAAGATGTTTATCTTGTTCGTCTTGAAGAGTGCAAAAATTACCTTCTTAGTAGGATTATTCTATTTAAAGGTAATAAACCTCTAACTCATTTAGATTTTTTTCTAAAAATTTAATATTGTTTGGAATTAGTTAGGCTCATGGAGGACTATTTTCCTTGAAAAAAGATTTTATGAATTTGCTTTTGATTCCCTTGAGGATATAAGGAGAGCCCTTGTTGGAGGGTCTTGGGAATCTCAATTCAAAGTTTCTGAGATTTTTTGCTTGCACTAAAGATTTTGTCCCTACTTCCTTGAAACTTACCAAAACCCAATTTTGGGTTAGGATTCATGGTCTCTCTTGGGGAGTATTGGCGGCCAGAAGTTATTTTTTATATTGCTAGAGGGGTTGGTACTCTCCTAACCCTTGATCATTACACAATGAATAAATCTAGATGATTTTTTAGTTGATATTGACATATTATCAAATTTTCCAAATCAAATTTTGGTGGAAAGGTCTGGTTTTGCTTTCATTGTAGATATTGAAATGAGAAGCTGCCTCCATTTTTCTCCTCATACAAATAATTGGTCATGATTTATCTAAATGTAGGAGACAGGTGGAGACCAATACAAGTAAAATTGTTTTGCCTAAACCTGTAGTTGTTAAATATAAGCTTGTTGTTGCTCAATCCAATGAAGCTGGCATCTCTAATAACCAACAAGAATATTTTTTGTAGCTCTTGTTGTTACTATTCGTGTTTAGAAAGTCAATAAGACTTTGTTGTTTAGAAAGTCAATAAGAACTTATTTGTTGTTATTAACCCTATTAATGATATTAGGACTGGATCCAAATCTCAGGATGATATTTTTGTTGATATGTCCTTGTTAGAAAATGTTAACAAGTCAAAAGCCTTTTGTTTACCGTTTGACCCTTGGGTCTTGAGAGACCCATGCAAAGTGCCAATAGAGGCTAGGACAACTGTGATAGGAGTGGTTTTCAATCATGGTCATCGAAGAAGACTCAATCTCCAAGGCATCACCTTGGACAGAGAATGAGTCAGAATGACTCGATAAAGAGTTTACCCCAATAGGGTCAACTTTCTTATTCATTAAAGGATTATCCCTACTAGAGGAAAAAGAAAAAGAAGATGAAGAAGAAGAAGTCATTAAGACACCTAGAAAAAGAAGAGCTTTTACGTGGAAGAAAATAACAATTAAGAAGCAAACAAAAGTATCACCATAAGCACAGAAGAGAATGAATGAAGGTGAAAGGTCAAAGAATGTATTTGTATAGGTGAATAAGTTGGTATCGCAAAAATCTTTATTGAGCGAGAAAATGGGTCTCGAAGAAGTTTCTCGAAACATAAAGTATCATTTGAAACAACATATCCCTCTATGCCAAAATGCCAAAAAGGAGAAGTCATTTCGGTTAAGGATAATGTAACATTTCATTGCAACCTTAAATGAAACGTCAGTTGTTAATCTAACACGGTCTCCTTTGGAAACACATCTCTCATTATTATGTTTAAAAATCCCTCATTAATGTGTATGGGATTTCATTCTCCTTATTACCTATTTATTGTAACTATTAATAATCACTCATTAACGAGGATTGGGATATTATTATGCTTTAATTACATTATGCTCGGACAATCGAGCCACGAACACTTATCAAACCTAGTCCAGGATAAATTAAAAGTACTCAAAATATATAATCGAATTTCAGAACTTGGGAGTTTGTGTATTGTCTAGTAGTAAGAATCTAGGAGCAATTGTTATACACCCACGACATGACACATAATCACCTGAGTTACTATACATATTGTACATACTGGAAAGTAACTAACCCACCTTTTTGTGGAACTCGACACGAATATGCGATAACCGCATTAGGTACTTATAATCATATTAGTTACTCGACATATTATACTAACCATCAAGACTTATAAAGATCATCTTAAGTAGTATTCTCATTTCACTTAATACTTTTCATTTACTCACTATTCAAATATCTTTTTACTCTTACTAACTTAAACCGTCTAAAAAAATTTTATAGCTACACTTTCACTCTGATCTTCATCATCGTCTTCATTAAAACTTAGCAATTATTCAAGAAAAAGATTAACCAATCCAAAAAAATTTGGATTATCACCTCGAACGACTTACCATTTTCAATAAAACAATATTAAACATTTTACTATAAATTAAAACTATTCTATTAGTCATTTTCGATAAAAAATAATATTAAACATTTTACTATAAATGAAAATTATTCTATTTATTTATGTAGAAACTTGTTTAAAAAGCTTTAAGTTAATTTGTTTAAAAATATATTTCTTTATTTATATAAATTAAATTTAGCTTATATTTTTTTTAAAAGTATTTGGGAAAAAATTTCAAAATTTAGCTTATATATTTTAAAAAAAATTCTCCCTCCCCTTCTGCATACCTAAGCCGTCTTTCCCTAGGTGGCTTTTGGCTCAAAATTAGTTTCAGCATGGAATTGAATATAGCAGTCAACCATTTAGTATACATAGAACCCTAATTTGAATGTCACTTTCTTTAACATCAATTCCTTTCACAGAGGGGACAAATTTTGCCTCTTCCACCATATTATATCATTTGCTAAAAAGGATCAGAATCAGAGATGCAGATTCCTGATAAACTTCCAACTGCACAATTACCATCTTAATATAACCATTAAAAAAATATACAGCTATATAAAAATAAAAATAAAAATAAAACTTGAATATTGTTTTAATTCCTGAAAAAAATAAGTGAGTTTTGATTTCAATTTTAATAAAATAATATGTTTACTTTCATACTCTAAAATTTAAATTGATTTGTATCTTTTAAAATGAGAGAATTTTAATTTTAAGACGCTAATTTTAATTCTTATAAAAATTATTTCTATAATTTTCATTGAAAATTCCTATTTGTGGTGTTTTAATAAATAGAGGATGATACTTATAATTAAGATTTTTAAATTTATTAAAATATTATATCACAAATACTAATACATATTACCTAAAATTACTTCACATTTAATTTACAATAAATAATTACGAGAGTCACACATGCTTAAAAAATATAATTTAAATTGTCAATTTTAAGGAGTTAAAAAGCAAAAGCAATCCGTTCATTTCGGAAGAACTAAAAGTGTATTTAAATTGAAATCAAACTTTGAAAGTTATA
>Ga0123341_1004637_pt1 | contig 12104 bp, 13 predicted proteins | sample Turbeapinknodule_FD_89959 | JGI IMG/M metagenome (GOLD analysis project Ga0123341, IMG submission 89959) | Root nodule microbial communities of legume samples collected from Mexico - Turtle bean Mexico pink nodule | ecosystem: Host-associated > Plants > Roots > Nodule | place: Mexico: Nepantla... | reverse complement strand
TATAAACACTATAAGAAAATCATGAAATAAAAACCAATTTTAGAGGCAAAAAATAACTAGTTGTTATAGTGGATAAATTAGAGATCATTTTAGAGACTAAAAAAAAATTAGTTTCTAAATTGGTATATAATTAGCAACCAAGGTTATTGCTACCAATTAAATTTGGTAGCAAGAACCTTGGTTGTTAATTATATACCAATTTAAAAACCACTTAACAATAATAGAAACTAATTTAGTTAGAACGGGTTTCTTGCTAATATATACTAAAATTGGTTTCTATTATATGATTTCTGGTAGTGAAATACTAATATTTATAAATATAGTAATTAATGAAAGATATATTCAAAATTATTTATAATATTTAAGGTACCCTTTTCCAAATTTTTAATATTTATAAATTATTAATTTTTTAAGCTAAATAAATACATTATAAGATTTTTTTATTAAAGTGAATTCTAAAATTTTAAATTATTTATCTTTCTTTTGGGCACATGCTTATAATTATATTAATTATAATATTTTATTATGTAAGCATTATAATTTAAAATTAAATTTAGAAATAAAAAAAATCAAATGATAAAAAAGGATAACAACTAAACCAAATGATAAGAAGAGATAAAAATTATATTTTTTTAGAAATATGAAGAAAAAAAACTTCATGTAGTGAGAACTATTCCACGTTTAATAAATTGTTTGATTCCTCGTTTGACAAACTACTCTGATCCTGCCGGTTGACCAAGTGCAAGAACGATGCCTCGTCACGATCTTTCCTCACCAGCTTTAACACCACGTGCGCTTCAAGTCCACTCCACAGCTTGTCTCTCTGAGAACCTGAAAACACAGTATGGTGTCTCTGCGGCCGGTAGCGCTCCGACGCTCAAGTCAGTAACAGGAACACCCAAAAATTAAGAGAAAACTAAGTTGTAGAACCCTGCTCAAGTGTTCTCAACCAGAAAAAAGAGTCGTAATGAACGTACCTCCACCAATTCTGTTAAGTTTACCTTTTATACCTAGGTATTTTCTCTCTCCAGACAGTTACACTTTGGACGCGTGGCTCGCATCCAACTCTACACGTATCATCATCTGGGCTAGAGTGACTTAAGCGTCATTTCTATGCAACATCCAACCCTACACGTGTCATCATCTGGGCTGGGGTAATTTGAGCGTCATTTTTATGCAGCATCCAACCCTACACGTGTCAGCATCTGGGTTGGGGTAATTTGAGCGTCATTTTTATGTAGCATCCTGTTATGCGGCCAAATCTCCTATTCAAGGTGTAACCTATCACGTAACGCGCTCTGAAATGCCACCCGACAAAGCGAGTATCGGATGCAACAAAGTACATCATCTCTGTGATATCGCTTGTCGCAGGTGCCACCTTCCTCCCCACCACGCCATGCATGTTCTAGTTGAGGGAACCTCGCCATCGACGAATGTCTACTCTGGGAATCCCGTCATCGATGAGCAAGCTGTGTCCTCCAACTCACTTAACCTCCATGCTTCATGCTGATGTAACTATCATCTTTACTGAACCTACACGCCTGAACCTCCAACAGCTTCAAACAAGTTTACTGGGAAATCCGGCGATGTACCTCTTGTGGCGATTCCTAACCACCTGATCTTCCATCATCTAACACAGCGATGATACGAACCTGGCGACAACCGACCATGTAGGCTGAAGAATGCCACTTCCACAAACGGCGACTATGTTAACTTCTTGACCATTCATCTTTCTCTTGTCCACGTGTCCCACTAAGCACGCCCCACGTAGTCACTTACTGTCCACGTCATCACACCCGATGACCTGATCGGTACATACTCCATATTTAAAATTTATGTATAATTACCTTATTCGTCCTTACATTTAGGGTCGATAATCAATTTAGTATAGTGGTTGTTTAAAAAAAATCAATTTGGTCCCTATATTTTTTAAAATGTATCCAAATTGGTCATTTCAGTCAAGTCGCACCTTACAACGTCAAATGTTGCTTATGTGGCAGAGAGAGGTTATGTGACAGATTATGTGGCAGAGAGATGTGGGATCCCTAATTTGTAGTTGTCTTATTCGAATTTGAATTGCAGGTGAAGGATGTGATGAAGAAATAGGAAGGTGTTAAGACGTTTCGATATGCAGAGAATCGGATTAGATTATGAATCAGCTTGCGACTTCACCACATCAGGAAATGCCCCTCGGTAAACCATCTCATCAAGCATCCTCCTCACAGCATTAGTATCACCACAATAAAAAGCAAAGCAATCATCAAATTCTACATCTCTATGGAGGGTTGCAACTCCCTCCCCACCTCCACCAACACCTCCCAGAAAAACTGAGCAATCATAAAATCATGATACTTGACACACTCATCCAATGCAACCTTCAAGAACCTCGCACCAGGGTAACACTTCCTATTCCTCCTTGAATCAACAAACTTAATAGCTTCAAGCAATCCATCAGGCCCTCTAACAAGGGCACAGAGGAATGAATCATAAGCAGACACATTGGCAGGATCCCATCCAATCTTAATCCCCATCTCGACAAAAGTCTCCTTCACACCAACCACACCCTTGTCTCTTTTTCCCTCCCATCCTTCCATCAAAACGGCATAAGACAGAGGCGAAAGTGGCCAGTGAGAGTAACTCTTCTTTCTGCATTGACTTAATAACGTCCCACATCGCGTCAAAGAAGAGATTCTTTCCCAAGATGTCAACCACGAGGTTCCAAGAATAGAGTGTGTGGTTGTTGCAGAGGTAGATGGCCTAAAGAACACCCAAACATCTTCTTGCTGCCATCCTAATTGCAATTAAAAAAACCCTAGCTTCCCAAATGATTTTTCCGTGTCAATCCATATCACTTGACACCTCACATCTCACACAACACTCAATCCTACCTCTCTTTGCCACATAAGAAACATTTAACGTTGTAAGGTGAGACTTAACGGAAATGACCAATTTGGATACATTTTAAAAAACATAGGGACGAAATTATTTTTTTTAAAAACCACCATACTTCTGATTGCTTTGAACTCTCTTTTGGGCTCAAGGTGAACTTTATGAAGAGCAAGATAGGTGGTTTGGGGGTCGAGCAGATAATGATGCAGCGCTTTGCGGCGGTTCTTAATTGTGAAGTGATGGAAACCCCTTTTCTATACTTGGATTTGTCGGTAGGAGGGAGCCATAAGAGAAGGGCGTTTTGGGATGGAGTGGTTGTTAAAATGAAGAAAATATTAAGCAGGTGGAAAGGCAGATTTTTGTCTTTGGCAAGTAGGATTTGCTTGATAAAGTCAGTATTGTCTATCATCCCATTGTTTTACTTATCTTTATTTAAAATGTCGGTGGTGGTGGCAAATGAGCTCGTGAAAATCCAAAGGAATTTCCTATGGGGGTGGAGATCCGATGGAAGAAAGTTCGCTAGGGGCTCTTGGGAAAAGGTGTGTGCAGCTCGCGAGGCGGGGGTCTTGACATTATTGACTTAAAGACTTTCAATTTGACGTTACTTGGTAAATGGCTATGGCGGTTGGGGTCAAACAAGGGTAATTTGTGGAAGGAGATTATTGATTCCAAGTATGGGGGTGGAAAAGTCTGAGAGAGGGAGGGAAAGATAGTAAATACTCTCTTTGATGGAAAGATTTGAGGGAGGTTTGGAGTTTGGAGGGTTAGGGCCGAAATTTCGAAGAAGCCTTAATCCGGAAGGTGGGAAATGGGAAGAAAGTTTTGTTTTGGGGAAGATAATTGGGTGGAGAGAGGGGTTGGAAGACGGTTTTCCCAAGGTTGTATTCCTTGAGTGTGTCAAAAGCTTTTGCGATAGCTGCATTTGGGGGATTGAACAACAGAAAGTAGGTCTGGAATTTCGTCTGGAGAAGGAATCTATTTGAATGGGAGAAGCAATTAGCAGAACGACTTTTTTCAGGAAGTCCAAGGTGTGAATTTTGACTTGGATAAGGAGGATAGGTGGGTCTGGAAGGAATGAGAGGAGTTTGGGTACACGGTTAATTCAACTTACCTCCGTCTAAGGGAGGATGGAGTAGGGGAGAATGAGACGATGTTTAAAAAGTTTTGGAAGAGTAAAGTTGTACCTACCGCTTTAGTTACAGCTTGGAGGGTGTTGGAAAACAAGTTAGCCACTAAGGCTAACCTGAAAAGGCGCGGGATCACAGTTGCAAGCTCCACGTGTAGTCTTTGTGGGGTCGAGGAGGAGACTAACACCCATTTGTTCTTTGAGTGCAAATTTTCTTGGTTATTGTGGAACCATTGTTGTGCATGGTTGGGCGTGCTGAGTGTGTTTCACAATGTCCCATTGTTAAATTTTTTCCAGTTTAGGATGAGCAACGCGTCTGCTTTGGTGAATGAGGTTTAGGGAGTTGTTTGGATCGCAGTAGTTAACGAGGTTTGAAAACATAGAAACAGGGTGATTTTTAAAGGGGGAGTAGTGGATGTATTGGAAGCTTTTGCTTTGGTTCAATTAAAGGTTTGGTCATGGGTTATATTCAAGTCACAGTTTGCGAATTTTTTCTTTTCTAATTGGTGCATAGATCCGTTGGTTTGTATGAGGATCATCGTATGATGTATTCATTTTAGTTGTATGATTGTTTTCCCTAGATGTCTTCCTCTGGGTTAGTTAGGAGAGTTCTGTTTAGGCAGACTTTGGTGTAAGTCTTGTGATGAAGGTTGTGGGTGAGTTCATGTATAAAGGTTGAATCACCCCTAAAGTGATTTTTATTTATTTATTTTTTATTGTCGATAAAAAAAATCATACTAAATTGAATATTAACCTTAAATGTAAGGACGAATAAGGTAATTATACCTAAAATTTAAATTTGATAATTGCTATAATATATTAGTTTTAAAAATAAAAAAGAAAACCAATTCTTAATTAATTATAAGAATAATTAGTTATTTAGTAAATACTTAAAAAATAGGAAATGACTTAAATATTTAAAATAAAATAATAAATCAAAATATTAATAATGATAAAATAAGAACAAATTTGTGTATATAAAAAACATTTATAATAAGAAATTCTTTTTATATATAAGTGTAAACTAGAATAAATACAATGTTATCATGTTTTTTTAACGTTTTGTGTTATTAATAATTAAAATTTGAAATTTATATTAATTTTAATTTTATGTTTTAAAATAACGCCTTCTCACTTTGTCAAATATAACACATCTCTTTTCAATATTACACATTACACGAGTTATAGATTATATATCGCAATCAATTTCATTCTATTAATGTCTAATTTTTTTATATTTTCCTTTTCATTCAATATCAACAAATTTAAAATATAAAAACGATATGGAACCTTATGAGTCTAATAAACATTGGTCATTAGTGTTAAGAAATTCATCTAAAAATAATTTTTATAAACCTAATTAATTTATTACACATTAGTTACCATTATATCAATTTATAAACTAGTTTATAATTTTTATTAATAATAAAAATTACTTTGGATATCATTTTTTTTAATAAAATACTATCTAATTTATAGTAATTAATTATTTTTTGTCTTTAAAAATAGTTTTTTTTAATATATTTTTAGTGTATCTTTATATTTTATATGTAATGATAAAATAGGAAGTAATATGAACACAAAATATAAATCATTACAGAGTAACTTATTTTAAAATAACCACACTCTATTGTTTAATGTTGTATTTGAATCCGGGTAAGAATTGTTAACCTAAATGGAAAAGTGAGAGTGTCACTCGTTTGGATTCACTCATGTGTAAAGAAGTGAAGGCGAAGATAAACATTGCAAGGTTCCTTAACCATGTGTGCAAAAAGATTCCCAAACGTTGCATAAAGATAGTTTAATTGTGGTAGTTGAGCATTTGAAATTGTCATTGAAAAAGTGTTAAGTCATATGATTTTGTTTTCACCTTTGGTAGTTGTTTCTTTCTTTGGTCTCGCTTGAGTTGGTGTTATGGTTGGTTTTTTTATTCGTCATTGTTTGAGGTGTGATGATGCATGAACTGCAGGTTGTTTGGTTGGTACGACTTAAGTTGGTGTTGGTGGTGTGTGCAATGTTACGGTGTTCGTGTGATGAAAGGTGGTGGTTGTCGTGGTGCTTTTGTGGTGGCCGTTATAGTGCTTTCGTGGTGGTTTGTTCAGAAACAAATTTTGCATGTATTGAGGTAAGCTTTCATGGTTGAAAAAAGCTTCAAACACCGTGACAAAATGAAGACCATAATTTATTGTTTTATTCAAACCTCAAAGCCATAACTTGGTAACATATATACTGAGGTTAATAAGACAAATATTAAAATAAAATATGTAGATTGGTTGATTGTGGCTAATTTAAAGCATCAAGGTAAAAAACTATCATTTTCTAACATCCTTGAGGAAGTCAAATAAGACCATGAAACGACATTGAGTTTCATGGTGAGACTACGAATGCAAGGTACAAATGTAAAAGATGCAAGTAGTTTGAATATTAATAACAAACTTCTATATTATGTTTTTCGTGCATGTTTTGAGTACATAGCCTAACAATTTTCATAATTACTGTAAAATAAAAAACAATATTTTAATTAATTAGTCTCATCGCACATCATACAACACATAATTAAATGTCGGGACAACAACATGACTCTTCCATACGACATTCTCATTGTATATACAAAAAATACTCCTTTCAAATTTACATAGAATGTGTAAATCCTCTCTCTCTATAGAAAATCCTAATTTCATATTTACAATTTTAATCCCCATAATAAAATTACAACTTCCATGGACCTAAAATGTTACACAACTCTACAAATCCCAAAAACTTGAGAATCTTAATAGTGAAAAGAAAAGAAAATCATGTATCTTATAACTTGAACTATACAATGATCACCTATACTATAATACAACATATTAACTAGCTACTTAGGTTGTTATACTCTACATAACTCAACCGAATTGGATAATTATATAAGAGTAACCAAATCAACTTATTGAGTTTCACAATGCAAATATTTTAAGAATATTTTTTATTAACAAAACATATTTTTATCAATTTCTAATACATTAAAATTTCTTATACCAAACATATTTAAGAGGAGGTTTATTTCACATTATATTATAAACTATAAATTTGAATGTTATTTTTACAATAACTTATTTTAACATAGAGTAAGAGTTTTTTTATAATTTTTTTTACCTTTGTTACCATACCTCCCTAAATTATTAATTATATTCCCTTCCACTTTAGTATTTTTTATTGCTAATTATTTTTTATGCAAACATTATAAACATAGTTTTACAATCCCGCTTTAATTGTTCTTTAGATCCCACGCATTGATCTTCTCCTCTCTTTTTTTTTTTCATAAAAAATAATAAAAAATTATTATAATTTTTTCTGCGCTTTCACTCACATGTTCATTGAGAACTTGCAAGACTTTTCCATGTATAGTTGTATATTATTTACAATGTGATGAACCTAATACAATCCCTGACTTAACAATTAAGGGAGTATAAATAATAAATGTGGGTCGATTAACACGTTGGCCAACAGCCCAATGAAAAAATTGGGCCCCTCCAAAACTCATTGGCAATCTTTGGGAGACTGATTCTCCCTCCACTATATCAAACCTAACACACTCACGTGAAATGTTTATTTTGTTCTTAATAATTTTAAATTATACAAATCCGGAATTAATATGTCACTTCTAGATTTCACCATCTGGAAACTTATTTGTACAACATAAATGACCTTCTGGATTTTAAGATCTGTAAACAAACATAAATGAGTTTTGTATCTAAATCCTCAACATCATTTACAACACACCATTCCGGATATGAAAATTCAGAACTCATAACTCACTTCCGGATATGATCATCCAGAAACTTAAATGAAATATGAAAATAACTTTTCGGATTTCAAAATCCAGAACGTATAAAAATAACTTTTAGATATTAAAATCCGTAAACAAATGTGTGAAAAGGGTAGAAAAGGGTTTTAAAATTTTCGTAGGTGGGAGTAAAAGTTGATTAGGTGCAGGAAGCAATTGTCTTTTTGGGAACAAATTAATTGTCTGTCTGTCAGGGTAGCGCGAGGACTCAGTACTGACGACGTCGTTTAGAACGCGAAATTGTTTGTCCGCATTGCAATCATCGACACTGCGACCGTATTTGCCTTCAACCATACGCCAACATCCCAAAGGAACACTCGTTTACTTCAATCTTCAGATCATTGCTCCATTCCTTTCCCTATTTTCCCATTTCCAATTTCTAACGGTCAAACCCTAACCGGTCAAAAATGGGGAAAACCGCCTTCGCCACCGTCGTCGCCGCATTCCTCCTCCTCCTTCTGGTGTCCCCCTCCACGGCGGAGATCAAAACCCTCACCATAACCTCTGACACCCGCCCCATGATCCTCTTGGAGAAATTCGGGTTCACGCACACCGGCCACGTGTTGATCGCGGTCTCCTCTGTGTCTGTCGTGGCGTCGTCAGGGTCACAACCGGACCCTTCCCGGTTAGGGTTCTTCCTCCTGAGCGAAGAGTCCCTTCTCCAAGTTCTAATCGAGATCCAGCAAAACCCTAACTTCTGCGTCCTGGACTCGCACTACATCAAGAGTCTCTTCACCTTCCGCGACCTCTCTCCCCCTCCCGCCGCCTCCATCAATCGCACCTTCCCCGTCACAATCGCCAACGAATACAGCCTATTCTTCGCCAATTGCGCGCCGGAAACTTCCGTTTCTATGGCGGTCCACACGGAGCTCTACAACCTCGACCCCGACACCTCCCGCGACTACCTGTCCGCGGGCCAGACCCAGCTTCCTTCCCTCTTCTTCGTATTCTCCGTCGCCTACTTCGCTTTCCTCGCCCTCTGGTTCTACCTCTGCCACTCCAACCGCCGCTCCCTCCACCGGATCCATCTCCTTATGGGCGCCCTCCTCCTCATGAAGGCCCTCAACCTCCTCTGTGCCGCCGAGGACAAGCACTACGTCAAATCCACCGGAACCCCCCACGGCTGGGACGTCCTCTTCTACATCTTCCAGTTCATCCGAGTCGTCCTCCTTTTTACCGTCATCGTCCTCGTCGGCACCGGCTGGTCTTTCCTCAAACCCTTCCTCCAGGAGCGCGAAAAAAAGGTTCTAATGATCGTCATCCCCCTCCAGCTCCTCGCCAACGTCGCATCCGTCGTTATCGGCGAAACCGGCCCCTTCATCAAGGACTGGGTCACTTGGAATCAGGTCTTCTTGCTCGTCGACATCATCTGCTGCTGCGCCATTATCTTCCCTATCGTGTGGTCCATTAGGTCTCTCAGGGAAACCTCCAAAACCGACGGAAAAGCTGCCAGAAACCTCGCCAAGTTAACCCTCTTCAGACAGTTCTACATCGTTGTCATTGGCTACTTGTACTTCACACGCATTGTTGTCTTTGCACTTAAAACCATTGCCGCGTACAAGTACCAGTGGGTGAGCAATCTCGCCGAGGAGACTGCTAGCCTCGCCTTTTATGTGGTCATGTTCTACATGTTTAGGCCTGTGGAGAGGAATGAATACTTTGTGCTCGATGAGGAGGAAGAAGAGGCCGCGGAGATTGCCCTCAGGGACGAAGAATTTGAGCTTTGAAAGAAATTCACTGACTACATATCAGGTTCTTCAATCACTTTGTTGCTACTTGATAGTTGCTACATCTACTGTTAGAGAGGTGTCGATACTGGAATGCTGTGTCAGTATGTTAAGTTTTTGTGTTTATGTTTTCAATTATTGTGCGGAGAAGAAAAGGAAAAGTGTGATCATGTTCTCTTTCAAATGCCACTTTCACTCTAGGAGTTGTACTGTACGCTCTTAGTTGTTACTGGGTTATTTTGATACTGATCATTCTTCTTTTGACTGAATTTTCCGTGTTCCCCATTTGCTTGATTGTACTATATGGCTAAAACAAACTCTTCACTTTTGTTCAATAAATTTTTACTTTTCACAATCTCAACCTTTCTTAATTTTTGTTTAGGGGACATTTAATTGGTGCTAGCAGTTGCTTCTTGATTTGTGTTATATAGGATGTCTTGCAGTATTTTTAGTGTGGGTTCCTTCTATGATAAAAGACATTCCTGTCATAATTTGTATTATTGATTAATTTTTAGATTTAATTCACAAGGTATTTGATGTTTTTTATCAGTGCAACATGGTTGCATTCGGGGATGACTTGGGAGAAAATTGACATATTGAGCAAGTGAAGGATGCGATTGAACAGAGTAATACCTGGCTCCGCTTTTCTTTTCAGAGTACCTTACCTTGAAGCCAAGCAAGACTTGATTGATGGGCAAGTGGGGGTTTTGTGGTTTAACTATACTGCCTAACTAGTTACGTATTAAATGTATGTATGATTTTTTATTTGCCCTTGGTACTTGTTATTTTTTATGAAAGATGTGGTAGAAATGCTGTTGTGTTTACTGTTTGATATATAAATTGTGCAGACTCATATAGAATGTGGGTACTCAATGAAGAGTTCCCGCTTGAAAGCTCGATTGAACTAGTTATTTTATGTTTATCAAAGTGAACTTTAATTGTTTAGGAAGACCTTACGTTGTAAAAGGTAGGCCAAGTTGATTTTTCCATTATACTCTCTCTGGTATTCCTGAACAGTACGAGTTGAATGGAGTGTAGTTCTAGTTCTGCGCAAGAAGATCTAATCTTCTGTTGGTAAATGCTCGTGCAGAAACGGAGTATAGTTCTAGTTCTTGAAGTTTGTTGATGCAACTGAAAAATTTATGAATTTTTAAGGCACGAGATACAGTTTGTGTTGGTTTTCTCATCCATTGAACTTGATGCACTCATGATTAAGGTTTTGAAGTCAGCTATTATTATTGTCATCGTTTGATGGCCATGATGCCGATGTTTTGTACATTCAATTTTGTCAAATAGTTTTTTGCTAATTTAGACTAGATAATGGGATTTTTTTAACTGATCTAGAGGTATTGCGTATTTAATCTAAATCTAACTTCAAATGAATAATTTTTTAGTTGTGTGTATAGTTTAATCTTGATATTGTCAATGTTTCTGATAAATATCTTGATGTCTAACTGATGGTGGTTTATGTGACCAGGAATAGTTCTCCCCACACTTGCTGATTGTACAAGGTGTAAAACATAAAAACATGCCAGCTTTTCAAAAGAAATTAAATGGGTATTTTATTTTTATTCATATTTAGAAATGATTCTTTTAGTGCAAAAGTTGGTTAGTCCATACTTCGATTGTTGAGTAAATAACCCTAACCTCCCGAATGCTATATGGTCCAAGTGATTTTTTAGTTTAATACTGTGGGTACAGATTTTAGCAATGCATGGATCTGATCTTCAGTTTGGTAGTGTTTGTTTTTGAGGGTGACATTGTAACAAAGACGAATGAGCAGGGGTGTGAATGAGCGGGTGCCACCCCTGTTTGTTTGCGGGGAGGAAAGTTGTGGGTTTAGGTTGAAAAGAGGGGAAAGCCACGTGGGAGAGGTTGAAATACAATGTTACCCTTTGTTTTCTTCAACTTTATACTTTATCTGCCATGCACAAGAGACAACAACACGCACCACTGTCCATGCACAATGACAACACTGCCATTGTTTTACGCATGCTATGCGATTTGAAAGTCATGAATGTGGATGGTGTCGATGGTGAGAGTAGATGGGTCATAATAAAGTATTCTCATTTACGTATTTAAAAACAAGCTTCTTGGAAGCTAAGAATGCACTCAAACAAATTCAAACTTTCCTTACAGACATTTGCATAGGTTTAGGGGGCTTGGAGAGGTTTCTGAGTTAGTAGAGTTGTATAAGAGTGAGTTTGGTAGTGCATCTTTGATTTCAGGTGAGCATTCAATGATAGTGTGCCTAATCAATTATCATTGAAAAATAATTGATTATAATTGATTATGTTGGTGACATAATCGATTTTTTGTTGTTTTCTTGGGAGCATAATTGATTATTTGTTGTTTTCTAATTCGATTTGTAATTGCAAGTATAGTGGATTATGTTTATTAAATTAAAATTTTTGGATAAATTAAATTTTTTGGATAATCGGTTATCTTAATATCGGTTATGTTAATATTTTTTCCTGATTTTTGAATCTGTGTGTTATGTGATTTTTTTTTCAATCAAATGTGTATTGTTTTTAGG
>Ga0123341_1004636_pt1 | contig 12104 bp, 11 predicted proteins | sample Turbeapinknodule_FD_89959 | JGI IMG/M metagenome (GOLD analysis project Ga0123341, IMG submission 89959) | Root nodule microbial communities of legume samples collected from Mexico - Turtle bean Mexico pink nodule | ecosystem: Host-associated > Plants > Roots > Nodule | place: Mexico: Nepantla... | reverse complement strand
TTATTAAATTATTAGATGGTAGATAGATTTATATTATTTAATATTTATAATTAATTTAATGATTTTTAATTTGTATATTTAGTATTTATTATTAATTTATATTATGTTAAGTGTTAGGTTAGAATAAAATTGTGTGTTGGTATTGAGTATGATGGTGTTCGACCCTCAGCAATTGATACTTGTTAGTATTGATGGCGAGAGTGTTGACCCTCGACAATTGATACGTTTTGGTATTGAGTCCGATGCTCTTCGACTCTCGTCAATTGATAAATGTTGGTATTGAGTTCGAGGGTATTCCATCTTTGACAAATGTGAGATTTCACACTTATTAGTAAACACCTGAATGACTACTACTTAATATAATGAATTGAAATTAGATTAATTTTGTTCGCATAAGTAATTAGCACGAAAGATGAGTAGAAGAAATTTATACAACTTTTTCATTATATTAATTTAAAAAAAAAAAGAGTAACCAAAATTCATTAAAAAAACACAATTTTTTCCTATTCAAAACTTATTATTTATATTATTGTTTTCAGTTTTATATTAGTAACAACAAATCAGAATTAAATCTTTACTAGCATTGAGAATGAAACAGATGACGTAATTGTTTTAATATAATTATGTTTATTACATTATAAATTTGAATTTATTTAATATATTTTTTGATGTAAGTAAATAAAATAGATAAAATCTATATTGCATGACATTTTTAAAATACTTTTACCATATTGCATGACATTTGTAAATTACATGATATTTGAAAAAAAAAGAAAAAAAAAGAGAAAAAATTATATGACATTTGTCAATTTAACTATTATGCAGGCTATGTTTTTCACAATATATTAATAGGGACACTTAAGGTAGACATTATAATATAATGGAATCCCTTTATATATATATAGTTTAATATTATTCTTCTTATTATTATTATAATTAACTACTACTACTATTATGATTATTATTAATATTATTTCTATTATTAATAATAATATTAATATTATTGTAATTATTATTAATATTGATATAAAAGAAAAACAAATATAGCATTATAAACACATCCATCCATGTTTATTAAGAAGCTATACATAGAACACACATTTAAGTCATGTAATATGTTATAATGTATACAAATATTATATAATATTTAAAGAATGAATGGGGACTCGAATTATCTATATTACCTGAAGTTATGACAAATGCTTTCATAGCTCAGTTGGTTAGAGCACCCGTTTAGTAAGCACACAATTTTAAAAGGTATAAATACAATAATTTTTTAAAAACTCAAATTTAAATAAGGAACAAATTCTTTTGAACTTATGGTTCCAAAAGAATCTGAAACATACTTTTACACATAAATATTTATTTTTAATTTATATAATTTAAAATTATATAATATATAGATTCGTGTCTCCGTGTCCTACATTTTTAGAGATTATATTGTGTCAATGTCCCTATAGAAGAAATTCTGGACTTAGCATTGCAGCTACTGTGTTGTTTATAATTTATTAGATTAAAGAGAAAAGATTATTGTTTTTTCAAGTAGTTAATAGTTGGAAAGAAATCAGTACAACTTCAAAGGAGCTGTTAACTGGAGGATCTAAAAGTTATGAGAATTATCCGATTGGGCTTACATAACATAAAATAATAATAACACAAATTTATTTCCGTGTGTTCTGACTGGTTTTAGATTTTTCGCTGGTGACTGTTTAAATATTTTAAAACAAATTTGGAAAATAAAAGAACCTAACGAATCACTTTTACTCAATAACTTATTTTTATGGATGTGCACATTATCAATGTATCACCTATCTGAGTTCCAACAGTATGCAATATAAAGGTTAATTTTTTGCTAAATTTTGCTCATCTAAACTCACATGTAACTTAATAGAACAGTTCAGAGTATTCCCTTCCATTTTGAAGTAAATATCCAGCATTTTACTGGTTGAAGATACAATGGTTTTATATATAGAAGGTGGTGTTAGTGGAGATCAAAACCAAGCAGGGTGATATCATGTAGTTGGTGTCCTTCCACATGATTCTCCGTTGCCTCTATCAATTATGTAATAAATAATTTGTAGAAGGAACTAACTACAAATACAGGGATGCTGCAAAGACAATGTCCCTCTTGATCATGGACACAGCTTCTTCAAACTTTGCCTCAAGTTGAGTTTCCCCAATTGACTTAGCTGCTGCTATTAATTGCTGAAGAACTTCCTCAAGTCTTCTAATTGCTCTAATCAAGCTACCTTCAAAGACTTGTGTGATTTCCATGATCTCATAGAACTTAGAACCTTTCGCCCAAGCATACACAGCCTCCATAATGTCAGGTCTAAACGACTTGACAAAACTATCAACATCAATCTCCACCTATTTAGTTTTTAAAAAAAGGCAAGAAAAAGAACTTGTTAATGCATTTTACAACTAAAAAAACGAGACACTTTAGAAAGCTACAAGATAGTAAACAGACAAATATACAGTATTTAAGGAAAAGCAGTGTATTGGACCCTGATAAGGGAGAAAAGGATATACCCAATTCCTTTTCAGAAAGCACTGTATAAAAGTATCTAAACATTAAATATTGTTTTCCAAGTCTACCCTTAATCACTAATATTGAAAAGATAAACTAAAAAAATTTATAGGATTTTCAAATAAAGGCAATTTTGGAGAGTATGGGCCTTTTCTTAAAAATATTTAAGACCTTTAACCAATTTAAACAAACTTCATCTATGCGAATTAATTAAAAATGATTTATAATAAGGAATGGAGGGTGTGTATAGAATGGCTTAGACATGAGAAGATAACTAAGGACCTAACTCAAAATTAAGTGTATCAAAGGAATCCCATAACATATGGAAAAGTAGTAGACAAGTCCACTATTTTGCCCAATCAAGTGGAACCATAACTGAAAATCTGATCAATTTGCATTGGAAAAAAAATGAAGTGATCAAATTGACAACAAGGTTTTCCTAATCATCCATCCTCAAAATGGAACTAACTTGCATACAACTTTTCTAATTTTCAGCTGATACAATAATTGACCTAGATTTTCACAAATAAACTTGAAAAACAATGTTCATGCATTTAGACGCCAGATATTTATTCGGTAATTACCTTGCACTCAAGCTGAAGTTGGGCAACTCTCCGAGCAATGTCTTGTAATTGCATAAAAAGCAGATCAAGTTCTTCCCGAGGTTTGGCAGCATCATGGATTTTTTCTTGCCAGACAAGACAAGAAAGGAGAGAAACCATCTCTTCCACCTTTATGTCCTTAAAGACACCATTGAACATTAATTCTGTTAGGGTCAATTCATCTGCACTACTAATTTCACAAGCAACCTTCCCTTTTAACTCCACCACATTGTCACTAGTAGCATATCTGCAATGAAGATTTGACGTGAATATCCTTTTCATCAACAGAAGTTAATCAAACAGGGCTGCTGAAATTTTCTGATAGAGAGAAGCATATATAAAACCTATACAAAATTTGCCAAATTCACAAATTTGACCTTAAAAGTTGGCTGTAAGAGATTAAGATCTATTTGATAGTTTCTAAGAAGTATTCTGTCACCAAATACATATGAAACTGCTGATGTAAAGATGGTTCAGTGTCTCTAACTTAACAAGGTTAAAGCAAAGAAAAGTTAAAAAGTACATGCAAAAAATCAAATCAGCAAACCATTCTGTACTAACATCCACTGTGCTGCATTTCTTTAGTTAGGGGGGGACAAGAAATACTACAAGAAAAAGAGAATAGAGGATGACTAATCCACCTTATCCAGAGGGGGGGGGGGGCCTTCAAATGGAAAAGAACCATATGGTTTTTTGTTGCGTTTGTACACAAAAACTCAGATATTATTTCAAGGGAGCAATTAATTCTTTTCAGGACTACTAGGTAGAAACTTTTGATATAAAAAGGTTGCAGCCTAACAATAAAAAAGGAAGGGTAGGGAGCGAAAGAAGTACTAGACAAGTTTCTTTACCCAAGCCTCCGAAGAACTCTCTTTCTCGCTTTAAGTTCATCCTTGAAAGCTAAAGCAGAAGAAGATCTTAATGTTTTCTTAATGGACTTTATCTTTGCAGTCAGTTCTTGCTTCCTCTGTAAGACTTTCAGTTTCTGTTTTATAAGTGGTGACTTCGCAATTTCATGCTTTTCAAATAGGCTCTCCAAAGCTTCTATCCTACGAGATGCTTTTTTATATGAGCTGCTTTGAATCTGATAAAAAAATCAAAAGGATGATTGTGTAATCAGGAAAGATTCAAAAGGAAAAAAAGAACAAATGAATACATGAAATACCTTCATGTCTTCTTCGGGATCTAGAAGGGGCAATCCTTTCTCACCAAATCTAGAAAGAGTTTCCAACACTTTCTTCAGTGTGTTTTCTCGTGCTTCCAATGGCAAAAGATCCTTCGGTATAAATAAACGCAGACTACTTATCGTATTGACCTGTTACAGTAAAACACAAAATTTTTATTAATCATAGTTAAAAAAAAGTATATACTATTACATTAAAATCAACATTTTAACAATGGTTTGGATAATATCAGATCACAAATACTGAATTTAAATTCCATATAAATTTCAAAGGAACTTCTAAAAAGTAAAAATTTAAGCATCTAGTGTCAAAAGTGTATTTTGTAATGATGTTTTCGTAGAGTAAACAAAATCAACAAGTTAAAAGCAAGAATGTCTATTTGGATAATAGGTATGGAAGGACAAAAGCTGAGAACAATGACAGAAAACACTTCCATCCACAGAATATGTAGAAGAAAGATTTAAATGTAGTCATCATATGCTTCCTACACTAGTTTTTTTTTTCTTTTCCCCTTGTGTTTATTCTTATTAAAAAAAGGTTCCACCTTTCCCTTTCCCTCCAGAACTCCACTATTGAACATACCTTAAAAGAAATATTTAAGAATTGATATGGAATAAAATACATGGTTAAACTACTAATTAATTGCGGGTAGAGAAGCTGGCTACTTGTACTGCAGCCTAAGTGAAGGCCACGAAAGTCACAGCAAGATCCCTAGTCTTGTTCTTAGAGGTAATGTGTAGATCAGTTTTGAACTGAAACATTATGAGTAAATAGCCAGTCCTCTCTGTAAAGAAGGTTGAGTTGTGGTTACAGATGTGATACAAGGAGTCACAAGGGTGGGGTGGTGGCTGGTAGATAGGCATGATGAATGCATTCTTTTGTCCAAGCTAAGGCACAGACATTTCTGGTAAATTTAAGCGTCATTGGTGGTTATTCCAATTCTTATAGAGAGGTGATCTATTCTGCATTCACATTGTTCTGAAGTGCAACTACAAAATACAAATATGGTCGGAGCAATTCTGTGTTTTTCAAGTGAAAGATGTGTTAATTTGGGCTTTGCTATTCTGTTGTCCAGGGAGATTCTAAGTCAAAGATGAAATACTATGATCTCTCCATCTCATGTTTCTTCCATTTTCCACTTCTTCAGAACATTACTGTTTTTCAACCATAATTAAACCATCCGACAGATTGGAAAGATCATATTCTGTTTAAGTACAATCTGATAAAAGAAATCAAAATTTTAAAGTCCCAACTTTGCAGATACATTACATCTGTTAAACAGTTTAAAAATACTTACCTGAGAGATAGGAACTGAAACCACTAGAGGTTCTCCAACTTCTTTAAGAGGAACGATCTTAATAGATTTTTTCCCAATGTTATCTTTCTTCACAACACATCTTGTAAGAATATCAAGATTGTAAGATGCGTCCTCAGGTTTTACACTTGCATCATCTGAAATTTTCATTATTACTTTTATGATATAAACAGACTAAAATTTCAACATACAAAGGTGTATATAAATCACTAGAAATCATTTAAGAATTCTCACCATCAGAAACACTCTTTACCCTTTCAAAATTAACGACCAACCCCCAAGTCAACTGGTCCTCGATAAAAATGGGGGTTAGATCTTCATTACTTGAAGTGCATTCAAGTGAAACAAGCCTCCCAGGCTGTAGAAAAGGTAAACAGTGCCTTGGAGATAGCACAATGTCACGGACCTCCTTATTCAAATTCCTGTGCTGCTCCAGCAGATTGAAATAATCCTTTAAACTGTTTTCTTCTTCAATAACAATTGATTCCCTCTCTTTTTCAAGCACCTTTATTTGTTTCTGTAATGACAAAAAACAGAGAAAAATTATATTTTTTTCTGTCTGAATCAAATTTGCCAATTTCGAGTTTAATAGTAAAAAGAAATACTTTAAACCCACAATCATAAAGAATATTGTATGCATCAGAGGTAACTTAAATTTTATAGAGATAGCAAATGATCTGCATAACCTTATCACACTACAGAACACCCAAACCCACAAAAATAACAGCTCTTATTTCTAGCCTTATAAATTTAAACAAACCTCAAGATCAGGAATGGCACGATCAGCTTGGAACTGAAAAAAAGAATTACGGAGCAATTTTTCAGGATCACCATCTTCACACCGCATTTGGTTTAAAATCATGTTGTAGCTTAAATGAAAGGCACTGAAACGCAAGGGAAGGCCAGTGTAAATGTCAGAGAATAAAGATAATTTATTTATGCAAGCTACAATATGAAAAATAGAAAACATATTTTTTTGTGTGGATGAATATCATCAAAAGCTCATGTTATCATGCTTTAGATTTTAAACAGTCTCCATTATGGCATTATCTTTTATGCCACAAGTTACATCACCATAACAGTTAGATATAATGGATGATTTTCCAATTACCAATAAAACCTATATTGCACTTAGTTTCTGTTACTAACCATCAAGGTCACTCTCACAATAAGCTGTCACAGAAAAATAAGGAGTGTAAGATATGTATGTTTCTATTATTATAAGATTTTTCATCTGTAACTTGAAGTGATATTATTTTGTATATCAATAAAAGCTTGTAAAAAAGTTATTTTGCTATTATTCAGGAAACTGTCTAAACAAGAAGCTAACTCCATTCTTCACCTTTTGGTTTATCTCTCTCTACTTGAAGAGATAATTACCAAGCTGGAAATTAGCAGGTTTTTTAAATGAGTAGGAAAGCTAATAACTGGCAACATATAAGGCATCAATAAGTAAAGAGTAGAACGTTCATGAATTAATTTAAAAATGCATAAAGCATAATTATTTATTTTATAAAAGAATAAAATCATTAAGACAGAGAAGATGATTATAAAAAATTAGGAGGATATGAGATCCTCCTTAAAAAATAAATAATGAAACAAACAATTAGAACAAAGCAAACATTAAAGATGTAGAGTGCAAAATCCCTCAGTATTTGTAAGAGAAACTCTCACAGACACACACACCACATGAGCTTGACATCAAGTGGAAGTCAGATGCCTAATCTATACCAAAGAAGCTTCTCATCAAAAGAAATCTCAAGATGCAGGATTTGTCAAAAACACAGCACGCTTTTATAAACCTTAAGAAGATTTAAATATCTTGATATAAATTGTCCTTTAAATCCATGTGCCATAAGATAAAAGGTCCCAGACTATGCCCTACCTAACCCAGCATTCATCAGAAACACTGAAGAGTTTATGCCACTAATAAGTACTGGATAGTGATGTACACCAACAAGAAATCCATTTTGCAAAGTTTCATTATCATTAAGACTATATATCTCTAACAAAATGGACCCGTAAACGATTATCTTGCAGAACCTTGTAAGATAAGAAACTCTTTAAAATTAGATTAAAACAACAATTTACCTGTTTAAACAATCGGCAGCCCCTTTAACCATGTTTTTAGTAGTAGAAGGCTCCATCTTCTCATCAACCATGAGGATACATATACCACGTTCATCAATGCCTCGTCGACCAGCACGACCACTCATTTGAATATATTCTCCACTGGATATCCACCTAAACTTGTCCCCATCAAATTTGCGGACATTTGTGAAAACAACAGTTTTTGCAGGCATGTTCAAACCAATGCTGAATGTTTCTGTGGCAAACAAACACTAAAGAGAAATATTTCAAGTTAGAATCGTTAGACTTTATAGTTTCAATCAGACAAGGATGGTTAAATGTATCAATAATACTAAGACCAAAGATGAAAAGAAAATATATTTGCTCCTAAAATACAATAGTAATCACAGAAGGATTAAAAATTATGGACAACAATTTAGCAAAAAAAAGGACAGGGAACCCCTAACTAGTATGAGATTTTAAATTCAAGCCATGTGGCTTGACAACAAAATAACATTTTATAAAAATACCCACTTCTAGATTTATATAATTAACTAATATAGGGGCGGATACAATATGATGCCTGCAAACAAATTGCTATAATTGTTATTAACTAATCAACCATTACCACTAATAAACTTGTTTGCCAGCATGTAGTTATGTTTTTAACTGAGGTACGTAATTTTATGCTTTTAACTAAGGTGTGAACACACAGTTATATCACAGGTTCATGGCTTATACAGATGAAAAAAGTATTCTATCTCATGATTTCTTTCCACAAACCTTTATTAGCCCTTCTTGAAATAAGATCTCAATCACTTCCTTTAGAATTGGGAGTAAACCAGAGTGATGTACTCCTATTCCACGTTTCAGCAAAGGCAACATGTTCGAAACCTGAAAATAAATAGAAAAAATAAGGAAACCTTAAAAGTGACTCAACATGCAATGACATTGATATTATTGTATTTCTAGACAGTTAATCAGAAAGCAACAGGGTTATGAAAGGACGAGCTTAAACATCAAACAAGTTTAGAGAGGATTCAGCAACAGGTAATGTTTCCTGCTAGAGGTTTTCCTCAACCATACAATCTTTCTCTAATCAACATTATTCCCCCATAAACAATTTTAAATGTCCTCATTAAAAGTGGAATTTACACTTCAGGAACAAAGGTGGGTGAGTTACAGTCCCTTTACTCGGGTTAGACTGCTATGCCTGTCCTGACAAGAACTCAGCTCATGGACTCTACTGACTTTCTTCTTAAAACACTTCACCAGAGTCCATTTCCCTAACCAGAAAAGATTTCTTCTTGAAAAAATTCTCTCTAGATAGAAATCCAAAGCTCCAGCTGATGCACTTTCTCTGTACGGCAGCGCTTAACATAACATGAATAAAAAATGATACTAGGTTTGCGTTTGGCTAATTTTTTTTTTGAAGAAACAACCACTGATTTTGAGATTTTGAGAAATAAGAAATTATTTCCTAGCTTTAAACAAAATCAAACATGCTACAACAAACACCTTTTCCATGAACACTGGATATTCCTGCCTACCCTTGAGCAGTCCTACTTCTATCTACCTACTTTTAAATACTTTGGCAAAATGTCTCCTTTAATTTTTTTTTATGGTACTTGGGATGCCAGTATAGTTGAGATGCCAAATAACATAGTGATGCTTTGACACTTCCATCTTTTGATAAAGAAACTAGAATTACAACGAAAAAAGTATATCACTAGGAGAGGTCATTCATATGGAACACATGATACCATTGAGCTCGGCTGAATACCAAATTCTCAGGGAGGAAAGCAAAACTGCAGAGGGATAATATATCCTCCACAACAGAAAAAAAAAAAAAAGATTCAGAATAATAAAGCTGCTGAATCTCCCTGTACATATGAGAAATATCAGATGGAAACTTCCTTCAAACAACCATGTCAAAATTTAAATGCTTGACTTGAAAATATAATCCAATATCGTCGTCGAGAAATAAAATGTTGAATTTTGAATCACAACTACATCAAAGCTTGTCTAACAGGGACTTTGTTAAGCTCCCTAATAGTCCAGGCCTAATACTCCCATGACATTCTTGTTTTCTTCAATTATAGGGTGTAATACAACTCAAATGAAAATAGAGCTTTGTTTCAACTTTTTCCTCACCAAAGAAGGGCCTTGAGTTAAAATCAATAAGAACCTCTACTTATTTATTTTGTTGAATAATTCTAGAAATGAGAAGGGCTAAAACTCAGCAATATGCATATGCAGTGGTATTTGCCCCTGAGAGGTGGGGAGAACACCAAGTTAAGGAAGTATCTTGCCTGGGGTAGTTTCTTATCATCATCTGAAAGCATGTCCATAGCACTAGAAAATATTTGTTCTATATTCTCCTTTTCATTATCCCCATTAAGATCCATTTTTGCCATCTACAGAGACAAAAGGACATTAGAGATAGTGTCACATAAGAGAGAACGGAAAGAAAATAAACGGAGTTTTTGATAATGAACAGCAAGTTGAACTTTACCTGCATTGCAAGAAGCTCACACTCCCTTTTGCTAAAGCTGAACAGTATCACAGGATCATATTGACGCTGAATGATCATTTTCACCATCTTGAATATGTCACTTTCTTCACCAACTCTACCCAGCACCAAACCCTTTTGCCGCTTCCCGTTCTCTTTTCTCTTATCACCCTCAGTGGCAGGGACAAGAGCATTCAAAGATTTCTGAAAGCTGTCTTCGCGAAATTTTCCCTTTTCATCCACAACCAGATATAGACCATCACCTCCAGAAGGAAAAATGTAATGTTGAAGGGGTGTTGGTCGGTAATCAGTATACACAACATGACAAGGTTGTTGGTGCACCTGCAAGTAAGCAAAAAGCATTAGAGAAAAAGCCCACAAAACTAATGTAATAAAGAGCAAATCAATCCACGACCTTTGCCACCCAATCAGCAAATTCCTTGGCATTGGGGACAGTGGCAGACAGGAACACAAAACGCGAATTCTTGGGCGACAAAACAATACTCTCTTCCCAAACCACGCCTCTCTCACGATCACGCATGTAATGCACCTCATCAAAAACAATCCAAGCCACCTCCCTAGTGATCTCAGACCCTTTGTACTGCATGCTACGCCAGATTTCCGTAGTCATGACCTGAATCAATTAAGTTTCAATTTAGAGACAACATATGATTCCATATTAAGGAAAACTAAAAGCGGAAGAGAGACGTAAGGCTCTAATAAACCGTCTGTGACCACCACAACACGTGATAAAACAGCGACGGTATCCGCAATTTAAAACCATGGAGCAGCGTACCTACCAGACAAGAAGCATTGGGATCAATGGTGACGTCTCCGGTCATCAAGCCAACGTCAGAAAATTCTTCCTTAAATTCTCTGTACTTCTGGTTGCTGAGAGCCTTGATAGGGGAAGTGTAGATGACGCGCTGCCCATCTCGGAGGGACATAGCAATAGCATACAACGCCACCACAGTTTTGCCAGCAGAGGTATGTGCAGACACCTAAGTTAAGTTACACAAACAGCTCCAACAGTCAGAAAATCAATCATCAGAAAACAAAAACGGAAAAGAAACTAGAATTTCGTTTGAATGGTGACCATGACGGACTCGCCGTTTTCGAGGCAAGTGATGGCTTGGGACTGAAAGGGATCGAGAGTGAACGGGAACTTCTTGGCGGGCTCTGCGTGCGTTTGCGTGGGCGGAGAAGAAGGGTGTGTGTAACCGTGTGGATATGAGACATGGTGCACACAATCGTGCAGTGGCTGCGAAGCTGAAGTTGAAGACTCTTCTGGGGACTTTCTCTTCAGTGACCCCATCGTTGGTTGCTGAGCTACCATGCCTTCAATCTCCATCTTCTTCTGCTCCTGCTCCTGTCTCGCAGCAAGTACACAAGAGTGAGGAAGAAGAAAGCTTAAACCCTAAACCTAACGCAGAGAAATTTCAATACCTGTAACCGTGTGGGAATGCTACGCGCCGCCACACAACACAGCACAACACAGCTTCAGTGCCTTCTAATCGGCGGCGAAAGACGGCGACAGTGTTAACACTGTCAAGTAAATGGGGCTCCAATTGCTCTGCCAAATAAATATAAAATGTTAACTCCGCGCCCTAAAATGTTTTTAATAAAAAATAGTATTATTTTCCACGTTAAAGATACGTTAATATTACTGATCTTTTTTATCGCGTGTTTTATACATATATATATATATATATATATATATATATATATATATGTAATCTCCACCATTATCTATATCTTACCTATATACCTATATAAATAATTTTTTTCTGATTCTATTTATATAGAATTTTTTTAAATAACTGCTTTTTTTTTTATACTGTATTTAAACTTTTTCTAATTCTATCCTTATTTAATATATTTCATTTTATTA
>Ga0123341_1004633_pt1 | contig 12105 bp, 11 predicted proteins | sample Turbeapinknodule_FD_89959 | JGI IMG/M metagenome (GOLD analysis project Ga0123341, IMG submission 89959) | Root nodule microbial communities of legume samples collected from Mexico - Turtle bean Mexico pink nodule | ecosystem: Host-associated > Plants > Roots > Nodule | place: Mexico: Nepantla... | reverse complement strand
GGTCTCTAATTAGCAACCAAGGTTTTAGAGACTAAATTTAGAAACTAAATAATTGGTAGATAAAACATTGGTTGCTAATTAGATACCAATTTAGAAACTATTTAACAATAATATAAACTACTTTAGAAACTATTTTTTGGTTTCTAAATTAGTTTCTATTATTGTTAAATGGTTTCTAAATTGGTATCTAATTAGCAACCAAGGTTTTTGCTACCAAATTTAGAATCTAAATAATTAGTAGTTAAAACCTTGGTAGCTAATTAGATACCAATTGTTGGTGCATCAACTTCAAAGGAAGCCTAGGACATTTTGGAAGTGGTGTTCAAGGGTGTCGTCCGAGCTAAACAATATGTCTTCAAACTCTAGGAGGTGAGTTGGAGGTCAGGAAGATGAAGGATTCAAAAGATGTATCTAGTTACATTACTCGTGTGCAAACATTAGCCAATCAACTCAAACACAATGAAGAAACTCTCACAAATGCAAGGGTTGTGGAGAAAATTCTTCGGTTTATTGATAACCTTAAAAAGGTTGTATGTTCAATTGAGGAGTCAATAAATTTGGAAGAAATTACCATTGATGATTTCTCGAGTTCTCTTAAAGCACATTAACAGTGAAATAAGAAAAAAGAAACAAGAAATCTTGGAGGAAGTCTTACAAACAAAGATATCCAGGAAGACAGGGTGATGTATGTGCAAGATAACCGAGGAAGAAGACATGAACGTGGAGGTGACCAACTCCCATTTGATCGATCATCTTTGTTATCCACTACTTTGGTATCTCGTATCCTTGTTGGGAAACATGTTGTATAACATCCTAGCTTTAGTCAATGCCCATTCATGTTACCATTCCATCACATTGCTATGTCATCACTTCATTCCACCACAACTCCATATTTACATCCCATAGTAGGTCAACCAATGCAATTTTATTCTTATTTGATAATCCATCTAATGGAAACTATCCAACCACAACATCTAGAGAATAATAAGGATAAATACCTAGAGCTTTGTTCAGAGACTTATTAGCATAAATAGACCTAATTGAGCTTTTGTCTATCTTTTGTAGGACCAATAAAAATGATAAATCTAGGAGGAAGGAATGTATATAGCATATCAAAGAAGACCTCCACACCATGAAAGAATACTAGAGCCTTGATCAGAGCAGTACAAGAAGACTGAAACTCAGTTGGCTTCAACAAGACCAAGTCAATATCTTTTAGGACTAAGCTTTAGTTTAAATAATTGTATAAATTAAGATGTGTAAGACATAAATTCTTTGAAACTGGAAAACATTTCTTAGGAACGTAAATATGGACTACCTATTCAACCAGATGAATTATTCCTCACCATTCACACCAAAGAAAAAGTTGATTGGATAGATGGTCATTCCCGAGAGACTTATATAAGTTAATGTTTTAAATTTGTTATTTCATTTATATTAATGTAAATTACTAACATTTGAAACTTTCACTACTAATGTAGGAAACCTACCATGAGTGATTGAGGACGATGCAATTAGAGAGTTTGCAAGAATGAACTTTTGATGTCCCTCCATAAATGCAACAACAAAGCTTTAATGCTGGAAAGATGTTGTTGAAGGGAATAATAGATGTAGAGTTTATGACACTGTGGAGATTGGGTGCTAACTTTCACCATGGTTTGTCATCTCTCACTGAACCATCTATATTTGCTTCTACTATTGAGCGTGATGAGAAAGTAGCTGAGAACGAACGACTTAGACAACAAACCCTAAAAGCAACTGAAAGAGCAAAGTAGGATAATGAAAGGACTGCACAGTTGGAGGACAAAGTGAAGTTGATGCGACAACAATTAGTTATGATGATGGAACGACATGTTGGTGACATTCAACAGGTACTAGTCATGTCCATCCCCACTATGTTGAAGACTTTGATGATCACCCATTTCCTTGTTGACCACTTACAGTGTAAGTTAAATTAGTTGCTCATTGTTTTCATCTACTAAGAGTTTCAATAAACAGATTGAGTAGCACTTTGTGCTCTATATTTTTATTTACTTCAATTCATCCATATTCTCATATTTACATCCCATTGTCCACTCACTATAATGCTTCGGGAAACACTATATTTGTGAAATGGAACATTTTTTCTCCCTTTTATGCAATATACATATTTTATTCGTACTTTTTTTAAAACTTCGATTACTACTTCTTATGTTGGATAATTTCAATTTTCATATGGTTTTTACCTATATATGTAGTTTTCACATTGATTTTTCCTTTCCAAATTGAAAATGGTTTTCAATTTGAACTTTCCAATCATATTTGGATTAAGGATTAAATTTCATTCAAAGATGTTATCATTGAAATTGAAGTAATTGAACTTCAAAGTTTCAATACTGCCAATTGCAATTAGACTGTTTGCATTGCATCTTAATTATGTAACAACACTATCAACTATCAACTATTTTGGATGCTTGTGTGTGTGTGTTTGGATTCTTGTAATACTTAAAAATATATTTATGTAAAATTAATGTTATTTTGATAAAATTTTATTGTACAAAACATCTATCAAGTTTATATTTGTTTGAAAAAAGAAATCAAAATTCAAAATAACACAAAATTAGTGACTGATTTAGTGATGAAATCAAGATTTTAAAATCGGTCATTATTTCAGTCACTAATTTTGGTTACAACTTCAATCACTGATTCAGTTACAAATTTAGTCACAAATTTCAGTCACACATTGAGTCACAGTTTTTTTGTCACTAAATCAGTCATAGCTTTTAGTCACTAAACCATTCATAGTTTTCGACCACTAAATGAATCACTATGCATTAGTAACCACGCTTTAGTGACCGATTTTGGTTGGTCACTAAATCGATCACTAATTAAAACAATGATCGATTTCGATCATTTAGTGGTTGATTTTTCGGTCACTATTTATGGTTTTTCTTGTAGTGAATGCTTGTTATAAGACCAATTATGTTCTTTTAATGTTTATTATTTGCATTACGCAAAATTATTCTTTGGAAATGTGTAACCAGGTAAACAACTCTAGCATTATACCTATACAAACAAGGTTTTTTTTTTCACTCGTAGTATGTGGGAGTTAGACCGATGCTCCAACTTAGCGAGGGCTTGGCGAGGGCCTAATTCAATCTAGACTTTTTTTATATGGTGTAGCTACACCCTTTCGAAACACAAAAATTATTATAAATGTTTAACTTAGTGATGAATTAGCCCACACTATTAGCTTCCATTTAGCAAGGGCTCAACCCACTCTATTAGCGTGAGTTTACAGAGGAATTTTCTATGGGGTTGGGGGTCAGAAGGGAGGAAGATTGCATAGATTGCTTGGGATAAGATTTGCAATTCCAAGGACGCGGGAGGGCTAGGAATTATTAATGTTAGAATTTTTAATCTAGCATTACTTGGAAAATAGATATGGCGTCTGAACTCGGATGAAGGAGGGTTATGGAGGGAGGTAATCGATTCTAAGTACAGTGGATGGAGAGGCCTAAAGGAACTTCAGAATGATAATAAAAAAGTTTCTTTGTGGTAGAGAGATTTGATGCAGGTGTGGAGTTCAGAAAAGTGGGGAAGGAAGTTTGAAGATTGTGTTAATTGGGAGGTTGGAAATGGGAAAGACATTTTTTTCTGGTCAGATAATAGAGTAACATCTGGTGATTTGAAAAGTAGATTCCCAAGGTTATTCTCTTTATTTGTTCTTAAGGAAGCAAACATAAGTGAATGTGGATCAAAAAGCTAATGAGGTATGGGAGTGGAATTTAAGGTGGAGAAGGGGTTTGTTCGCTTGGGAGGAGGATCAAGTAAGTCAGCTCTTAGAAACAATTTCTAATAGGAGGATTGAGTCGGAGATAGGGGATAAATGGGTCTGGAAGGATAGTGAGACAACAATGTTTCCAGTTAAGTCTGCTTACGGGCTATTAAAGGGAGAAGGAGAAGAGGAAAATTCGAGATTTTACAAATCTTTCTAGAGGATTAAAGCGTTGCCTTTAGCTCATGTCACAGCTTGGAGGGTGATTGAAAACAAGGTAGCCTCCAAGGTAAATTTGGTGAGACGAGGGATACATATTGAGTGTAATTTTTTCAGCTTATGCAGATTATCAGAGAAGTCAACAAACATTTATTCTTCGATTGCAGGGTAGCTTGGCTAATTTGGAACATATGTTATGACTGGTTAGGAATGAATTCGGTTGATCTTATCGTTCCCGGGTCACATTTTGAACACTTCAAAATTTTGGATGCACCAAATTCAGTTAATCTTACTATGGGTAATATTTGGATAGCTTTTCTCAGTGAGATTTGGAGACACAAGAATAATTGTTTGTTTAAAGGAGGAGTGGTTGATCATACTGAAGTATTTTCTCTGGCACAGGTCAAGGTTTGGTCTTGGATCAACTTAAAGATACTGTCAGTGAGTTTCTCATTCTCTAAATGGTGTCTTGAACCCTTGGTATGTATGTACTCGATTTAATGTTGGTGCATTGTTTGTTTTTTTCTTCAGTTATAGTTATTAGTCTTGGAAAGGAAGTAGATGATTAATCTGTGAATTTTATATACGAAGGTGGAAAGGAACTTTTATCTTTTATTATCTGTATAAGGGTTGGATCACCCATTAAGTGAACCGATTTAAATTAATAGTTTATTGCCGATCAAAAAAGAAAAAGAAAAGCATCCCTCTTAGCAATGATTATGCCCACTCTATTAGTCACAACAACAAAATTAGTTTCCACGTATAAAGGGTTCATTTTTTAACTCACGTTAGACCGACACAAATATATCTTTAAAGTTAGTTTTTTGGTCTTTGAGACGTACGGTCACAAGTCCACTCTTATTACAAATTGTAGTGGCAACAATAAAGTAACTATGCCCTAAACGTAAAAGCAACAACAGTTGTTGCCTAAGAAACATGCAATGACTAAAATGTGTTGCCTAAAATTATGAAATAAAGTGTTGTCTAAATGTTGGATGAAAAATATGCCTATTCATCTAAGGAAACAATTGTAAAAAACACTTTTTAGAAAAAAAAAGGTGTTGTATTCAAGCAATGACCATAATTGCATACTCCATGAGTGAAAAATCATGGTAAAATCGTTGCCTAATATTAAGATAATGGTCTTTTTTACTTTAAACAACATTTTAAAGTTGTTTAAAGTAAAAAAAAAAAAAAAAATAACGTCGTGCTATTTTCAAAAGATAATATTTTTTTTCCTTTAAGTGAAGAGAGAAGTTGTAAGGATATCGTGTGCGGAAGCGTGATAATTTCAACCAAAGATTATGAGAAATTAAAGTAACAAGGAAAATGAGAATGATATCAGAAATTTTTAGGTGGATAGAGGTAAAAAACCACTGGCGAGAGAGCCAAAACTTCCACTATAATGGTACTGGGAGTACAATGAATTCCTCTCAGGCTAATAGATAAATAGCCCCAAAACAAATTATCTCTATATGGGTTAAACACTTACACACAAGAGAAGAAATAAAGAGTATAGGAAAAAGAGAGAGGAAGGCAAGTGTATGTTGCTGTTTGTTGTGTGTTACATTGCTCGAAGGAAACCACTATATATAATGGTTCTAGGAGACAACAATAATAAATACAATTAATGGTAATTAACCTCCCTTTGATGACAATTAATTGTAGTAAGAAACCTCCATTGGATTACAATTTAATTGTGGCAAGTAACCTCCCAATTATGCCAAGAAAACGGAAAGGTGAGTCATAACCCACATAAGTGTATTCTAATTTTCTTTAGTTAAATTACATTATTTTCTATATTGTTTTTCTTTTTCGTTTCATCTTTTATTTTAGTCATTAGTTCTTATATTATTATTCTCATATCCAATATAATTGTTAATTATCCCTAACTTTGGTCCTTAATATTTTATACAATTTTTTTTTTAAAATTATTCATTACTTTACTCAATTTTTTTTATATAATTAAAAACTAAAAACCAAAATTGTGAATGTTGTAAAATAGAGAACCAAAATTACTTCTTGGACGAAAAGTCTTAAATGTATCATGATATCTAGAGAGGAAGACCAAATTTGTACAACATTAATTATGTACATTCATCTTCTTGCATTTGCAATGATAAAGTTTGTGTTGATGGCAAACAAGAAGAGCTTGGAAGACATATAATGAAGACGAATATGTCTGATTATCGTACAAAATTAAGAGGCTATCCAATCATGGGGGCACTTTGGCCTACATATATGTGACCTAGAATTCTTTGCTTGCCAAGGGTAGATCTGTTTACAAACCTCAAGTCAATGTACTTATGTTTCTCTATATGTGATGGGTATATTAGGGCAAGTTTAAGTATTTGATGAAAACTTTGGGTAGAGAGAGAAATATCTTGTACTTGATTTGTTTACTAAAAATCTAACAAACCCATGTGTTAGATTCTTGCCCTATAACTAGGATAAATCTTTCCAAGTACTTGTAGAAGCACAGGTTTTGAAGTGTATGGAAGAATAGTGTGCACATGAAGCCCTCTACGATTTGCTTTTACAGATCGCTTCAGCTTTTCCTTCTACACACCTTAAATTCCTCTTCTCCTTGCCTATAACTTGCTTCAAAAATTAAATTCCTACTTTATTCTATTTGCATAAATATGTAATATGCTTTTTTAGCTTTAACCTTGGACAACAATATCATTGTATACGAATTATATATTATGTTTCACTTCCTTCGAATCTCAACATTGATTGGATACTCATAAATGTTGCAAAATCACTCAATCAAAGACTTTGAAAGTAATATCTAGCATTTCGAATTACAATACTAATACTTATATTTATGTATCTAATTGGGTTAAGACATCTCTCGAATATCCTATTTAATTTAATTTGTTTATGAAAATGGTTTTTTTACATCAAATTTAATAAAAACAAAAGACATAATATTAGCTAGAGAAATGAAAATAGTTTATTGAAAATGTAATTTTAAAATATGAATCCTTGACTTCCAAAAAGATTTACATGAGATGTGTGGGGGTTATGATAGTTACCCTTCATATGACTGCTAGCTAATAGGTTAAGCCAATAAGCACTTTATTAACATAAGAATTTTCCATTTTGACTATAAAGCTCACCATTTGTTACCTTTATCTATTACTAGACATATACGTGTTTCCGCATATAAAAAGAGTTAATCATCTTCTTCTTTTATTATATAACATGGGTGTGTGTGTGAGAGAGAGAGAGAGATAAAAGAGGTACAAATAAAACGATGTATTGCTAAAAGAAATAACAAGTTGAGTGGTGGGTGAACAGACAAGGAATCGTACTATTGCACATTTATGCCTTTCTAACATTTTTCGTATGAAAAATAAAGAAAAAACATTATAAAATTTGTTTGTTTAACCATAGAAATTAAGAAATTATTAGGACGTCGGAGCATTTTGTTATTATTATCAAAATTTCTACCCTTCATAATTAATAAAAAGGTTGATAAAGGGTAAATATTTTGATAAATAAAAAAATTATATTTAATCATTAACTTTAAATTTAAAAGACCAACTTTAACCATCAAGCAAATGATATTCTTCTTCTTACATCGACAAAATGTATCACCTCAAATGATAAGCTCAAATGAACTAAAGACATTTGGAACCAAGTCTATCACAAACAATTTTGTTACGACATAACTTTAATGTATTTATAGATAGAAGAATGTATCTTGAATTGGAGTTATAATTGATGGAATTTTTTCTTACCAAAGTAGGTAAAAGGTCTCCCATGAATGCTTTGAACCCTAGCCCAACATTAATTCTTGTCCGTGTCTATTCGGAAGCACTTTAAATACAACCTTAATATTTACATTGTTTCTGTTGAAATTATCATAGATTCATTTTTACTGAATTTTGATCATATTGTATAGAAGACACACTACCAAATGTTACAAAAGTCGATTAAACCAACGTCAAATTAATGTCTCATAAAACATCAAGACCCATTTACTTTCCTTGTGTTGCATGATTTGGAGAAGAAATATTATCGCTCAACATGATAGATACTTACAAAAAGGCAATTTTTTTTTGATAAATAGTGTATTGTAAATTTTTATGTCCTATTTATTTTTTATGAATAAGAAAATATTATATAAATTTACTCGTTTACTATTTTAATTTTAAACTTATCCAAATGGAAAAAATTAATTAATTTTCTCCTTTAACTTACGGTCACGTTTTAACGACAACGTTGTCAAACCTAAAAAACACATAACCCAATCCATTAACTTGTTGATCCGATTTTTTTTAATACTAATTAATGTGTGATTTTTCGTCCTTTTGTTCAATATTCGGTCAAATAGAAACGAAAATTGAAAGACCGTGACAGCATTTTATGTTCATTAAAAGATAATAAGATATTAACCCTATAACATATGGACCGAAATCCTACAAACTTTGAAAAAGGTATTTTAGCGTGACAGGTTTAGAATATGATTGAAAATGAAAAGAGAGATGAAAATTAAAGTACGTAAGTACATACAGAGATTTTAAAGATCTCAGGTTACACGTTTCGGAAATCCGAGAGCATGATCCTAAATTAGAGGGTTTCTTATTGAAAGTGCATTTCCCTTTTCAAGTACACAACAAAAACAAAAAAAACTATATATACAAATTGTACATAGCATTCAATAATGGATATTAATTCAACATATATTAGAAAACTAATGTTGTACTAGTCTTCCAATAAGCCAATTAATAATGATTATAATTCAAAAAAAACATTGATCCATTAATTAAACAAGACATTTTGAAAAATGGTGATCACAATACCAATGTTTTGTACTCCAAATGATTCTATTTGGTGAGAAAATGAAGAAAAGAAAAGAGACTTTTGTTGTGATGAGCACAACGTTTACGCGTTTACAGTTCCACAAGAGAAAGTAGAGACATACAGTTTAATTAGTTTGTTTTGATATCCATATTCTTAGCTGCCTAATTCCCTATTATAGTCTTGTCCACTTGCTTTAACAACTTGCTTCAACCCACTCTTTTGCACTATCACAATACCCTATATATTTCAAGCCACAAAAGAAGAAAGACCAAACAAAAACACAACACAGCACCACACAACACAGAGAAATTTCCTTTTCTATGCCCCTCTCTCCCTCTTCCATGGCCTCAATCCCACAGTTCTATCCAAACTACACGTTCACTACTCACGATCTTTCCGAGTTCCCTACCCCACTCATCAGCGGCAACGCCTCAGTTATGGAGAACACCATGTGGGGTGGTCAAGATAGCTTGATTCCCGTGCTTGATATCAATAATGGTGCACTTGATCATATTGTGTCACTGGATTGTGATACCATGGCTTGTGCCAATTGGATGCCGTCCTTTTCTGACCAAGTTGGGGGGCTTTCGAACTTGGCCATTTCAGACTGCAAAATGGGCTTTTATGGAGGGTTTCAGAACTTCAACGGCAGATACCAGCCTCATATTGGGGAGTTTGGAGAAGAATGTTGTGGGTTTGTGGAGGATGTTAAGCCTCCTGCATATCCTAATGCTGCAAGAGAAAACTGGGTATGCTTCAATTTTGTTGTTCGATTCCTCCTATTGTTTAATTCATTGTGTATAGCGCATGCCAAGGTGTTACTTAGACCATCATCAATTCGTTTTAAACCCTTTTTTAAGCCATAGTGTGTTTCTTTTATGAGACGTTTCGTATGTGAAAGTTTCATCAAAAGTTGAAGGTAGAACAGCCAAAGTTTTCACTACCTGCTTCAGAAAAGATTTCAAAAGTTCTTTCATGACATATAAAGGAGAGATTTTGGTCCTGGTGATGAATATACGTGGTTTCGTTTTATTGAATGTTGTTTTTGAAATTGATGGCAGGGACTTCAAGGTAATCAAATGCAAGCAGTTGAAGAGCCTAACATAAAGGTAGGAAGGTACTCAGAAGAAGAGAGGAAAGAAAGAATTCTCCGATATTTGAAGAAAAGAAATCAGAGAAACTTTAACAAAACCATCAAGGTCTTTTTATATTCTCTCTTTCACACAGAGACACACTTACACATGACTCTTTTTTTTTTCTGCATAATCTGGAATATGGAGTTCACTTTCCATTGACCTATTTCCACAGTACGCATGTCGGAAAACCTTAGCTGATAGGCGAGTGAGAGTTAGGGGAAGGTTTGCAAGAAACAATGAGCTTTGTGATGAAGACATGACATCAAAAAAACATGAGAATCATCATCACCACAAAGAAGACTTCTACGGTGGTGATTCAATCCAGTTCCAGGTAACTTTCAATATATATATATACTGTTAAGATGGATATTAAGAAACAAGAATCTAGTAAATAATGAATTAGTTCTAACCTTGATTACTGTTATGCATGCAGTTAAAGAATGATGAGGAGGATTGGCTGCAAGAGGCTATGGCAAGTCTAGTTTATTTATCTCATTCTTCACCAGAAGATATGTAACCTAGCATGAATGATCCACATGGGAAGCTCATCATGTTAAGCAGTAGTGGAAGGTGAATAGGAGGAGGAGGAGGAGGAGATTACCAGAGTTAATTAATTTGAAATTGTATGCTAATTTGTTTTGTTTGAGAATTAATGACGTAGATGTGTAAAATGTAACTGCATGGGGATGTAGATTGTTGATGATAATTTTATAGGCATCTTTGTTAAGGAATTGGATGGGCATAGTTTGACTGGATACTGGGGGTTGATTGAAGGTATAATATTATTCCACAGAAGGAAGGGACTTTATGTTTGAGAAGACACAAATATTCCGATAAAAATAGCTTATGAGTCACTATCTCTCTAACTGTTCGGAGACGATTATATCCATTCATGTAATTGTCGTCGTGATGATTACTGAAAGCCACTAATCGCAAATTCTAATGGATATTGGCCTCTCTAAAGGGACGTTTTAGATTTACATTTACTTTCAATACCTTACTCAACTTTTCAAAATGTAATTTTTCTATTTTTTTTATGTATAAATTTAGTTAGAATATCAATTTTCAAAATCTTTACCAAAAAAAAAAAACATTAAATAGTCAGAAGTAATGAGTTCCCTCTCATTGAAGGTAAAATAAAAATGACCTTTTGAAGGAAGAGAAGCAATGAGCAAGCTTCTATATATATTCCCTTAAATATATATTTTTTCAAATATTTTTCTCCATTTTAAATGTTGATTTTAAAATAATCTATGTGCATTGATTTTAAGCATGTACATAACAGGTGGGATAAGTCTGCAAAATTTACTTAATATTTATTTGTTTACTGTATAACCATAGTCCGTATAATATGAAGATCGTATAATATGAAGAAAAACAGTTAGATTAGAAGATTTTGGCCCCTGCTGCCATAAACAAAAAGTTCATTAGCGAGAACAAATGTTGGAGTTGGAGCTTGTGTTTTGTTGGTTTTAGTTTAGATTTTTTTAGTATTTTAGTAATTGGAGAATTGAGTAATTTAGGAAACTTATGAAGGAATTTCAGGTTAATATGTTATTGAGTTTTTAAATATTTATATATTTGATTTTTTGTTTTGTTGGTTGACAACTTATTAATCTTTATCTTAAGCTTAAGTGTTTTTTTTATTTATTTATTCTTTACTAATAAAAAAAATGTTTGTATAAATTATGAAAGTCCTTTAATATAACACTTTATTGATAAAAAGACCTTGTTTACATTTTCCTCTATTCTATTAATGTATTACTATGATTAATAAAACTTTATTTATTTATTTTTAAATTACAACGTTTGTCATATTAATTACTTTGTATTAACTTAAAGTGAGGTATATGCATGGTTAAAAAAGTTCTGTCAATTGAGATTGCATTGAAATTGAATTTTATGTCAGAGTACAGTACATATTTTTACCAAAACAATACATAACAAAGTTAAATAAAAAGAAATACAAAAGGAAATATTTGACTGAAATTATGGGTTGCTGTTCATTTACCGTCTCATATTATTGGCGTAAAAAGATGCTTTCATACATTAAGCAATATATTCCTGTATTTTGTAGGTGGTGTGTGAAAAGGGAAAATTAAAGCACAAAAAAAACTAAAAAAGTATAATTTGTAATATTTGTGTGTGTATATATATATATATATATATATATATATATAT
>Ga0123341_1004631_pt1 | contig 12106 bp, 8 predicted proteins | sample Turbeapinknodule_FD_89959 | JGI IMG/M metagenome (GOLD analysis project Ga0123341, IMG submission 89959) | Root nodule microbial communities of legume samples collected from Mexico - Turtle bean Mexico pink nodule | ecosystem: Host-associated > Plants > Roots > Nodule | place: Mexico: Nepantla... | reverse complement strand
AGAATTAACTTTCGGATTATGTAATCCGAAATGTATTTTTTCAAAAATTGTATTTCAAATTACGTAATCCAGAAACTAATTCCATATTTGGAAAATACTTAATGATTATGTAATTTGAAATTTATTTTTTTAAAAAAATACTCCAAATTACATAATTTGGAAGTCTTTTTTGAATTTGGGAAAAACTTTCAGATGTGTTTTTTCAAAAAATGAATTCTAGATTATGTAATTCAAAATGTCCCCAGAAAACAAAACAAAAATAGTAAAGGAGAAGATTTAAATACATTTGAAAAATAACTTGTTTCTACCACAAACTCACTATAAAATGCTCTCAAACTCTATATAATCATTGAAAAACCTTCCACCAGTGAAAATTGTGTGTTGAAGGTGGCTTTGGGTGCTAGGTTGGATTGGATGTGTCGTGAAAGAAATCAGAAGAAGGAATAGGGTGAAAAATCTAAGTTCAGTTTTAGGGTTTATTTATTCTTTAACCGAATGACAAAAATATAATTACACAATAATTTATGGGGAATGCATGAAGAAGCAGCCAATTATAATTTATATGATTTTGTTTTAAGTTATACATATACTTTTATAATTTATATGATTTTGTTTTAAGTTATACATATACTTTTATTTATTTTTTATTAATTTTGTTGATTGACTCTAGTCAAACATCAAAATAAGTTAAACATCAAATTATACCTCACTATATAAATTTTATTTTCAATATAATTTTTTATTTATAGATGTACCGATCAGTCCCTGGACGTTGACTGATCACTAGTAATGTTGGTGCCACGTAGGCAGGCCCCACGAGCAACGTGGGCCAGTATCTCGCAAAACACATGCACCAAGGAGCCGAGGGTGGTCAGACATCGGTTCTCAGGATGTACCGACGTGCCACTAAATAGCGTGGAGAGATCGGACATCGGAAACCCAAACAGTAGAGTTGGGCCACGAGAAGTGGATCCCAGATCACACGCCAATTATCAGTAAGGGAGAAGCCTAGATCACGAAGGTCCATGCGTGTAGAGTGGATGACGCGTTCAGGCGTAACATGAAGTGTATAGCCACTGGAAAGATATGACTCGTGAGGGTCGCGTTCCAGGGGTGAGCTGCATGCATGGCACGTGAACAGCTAGGGCACTCCCAGAGGCGGGTGACCCTAGAGATCAGGTGCACGAGGAGGCACCCAGAAGATCACCCGTCAGAGGTCGCATTCCAGTTAGGGACCCCACGCACTAGGTTATCCTAAGAGTAAGGTAACAACAATGTTGGGCTTGCCCCATCAGAAAAAGCCCATTTCGGGTAAAAAGGAAACTCTAGTTTCAATCTATAAATAGCAAGGTAATAAACTGGACAAGAGAGAATTCTCTTGCGCCGCAAAACACACACACAATAACAAGATTATACAGTTTCGGTGTTTCCTAGCCCTAGTACTGACATGAGCGTCGGAGTGCGAATGCCCTCTAGGACGCCCTTTGTCTTTGTGTTTTCAGGTGGTCATCACATAAAAGGTACGTGTGAACGCAAGGATTCTGGATGTGGGAGTGATGTAGGCGGACGAAGGCGTTTCGAGTCAACCGGTAGGAACATTTGGCGCCCACCGTGGGGACCGACACAAAACACTGTCCCACCAGCAAGGACCAGGAAGATCCAAGAGATGAGAAGTACGAGGCAAGGACCTGCTGCACCAAACGGGGGTGAGGCCCTCACCCTGCAGCAGGTTATGGAGATGATGCGAGCCCTTCAGGAAGAGGTGGTCGCGTCAAGAGCAAACCAAGAACGCATCCAAGCTGACTTGGTAGCGTCGCAAGCTACGAGCGAAGAACTGTGCAGAGACTTGCAAACCCACGCGGCTGAGCGTGAGGGTGCAGATCAGGAGCCTGCGACACCACCCAAAGAGTTCCCAACACCGTTCTCACAAGAGATCGTGGATGCAACAATACCAACCACGCTCGTAGGGCCCAAGGTGACCTTCACCGGGATGGAAGACCTGGAGGCCCACCTTACGACCTTTCATACACAGATGATGCTGGTTGGGGGCTCCAATGCGGTGCGATGCAAGTTGTTCATGACCACTCTGGCAGGAACAACGATGGACTAGTTCATCAACCTCCCTGATGGCCATGTGACGTCGTTCCCGCAACTCATAAAGTTGTTCAGGGCACAATACATCGCGTTACGATTGAAATATTTTCTCGAGTTATGTACAATTCAGTTAAGAACTTGTTTTCCTGGCGTTAGAAGCCTCGTAGGCGGAAAGGTAGGTTCGTAGAGAACACCTCCCCCCTCGAGTGAAAACGCCAAGGATGAACGAAATAGTTCGCCAGATAAATCCTCCTCGCCCTTGAGCGAAGCTGAGGTCAGTTAAGCATTTGTTTTCCTCGCGTTAGAAGCCTCGTGGGTGGAAAGGTAGGTTCATAGAGAACACCTCCCCTCTCGAGTGAAAGCGCCAAGGTTAAACAAAATGGTTCATCAGTTAAATCCTCATCGCCCTCGAGCGAAGCTGAGGTCAGTTAATAGTCATCAGTTAAATCCTCCTCGCCCTCAAGCAAAGCTGAGGTCAGTTAATAGTTATCAGTTAAATCCTTCTCGCCCTCGACCGAAGCTGAGGTCAGTTAATAGTTATCAGTTAAATCCTCCTCGCCCTTGAGCGAAGCTGAGGTCAGTTAAAAATTAATTTCCCTTGCGCTAGAAGCCTTGTGAGCAGAGAGGTAGGCTCATGAGAGAACACTTCCCCTCGTGAGTGAAAGCGCCAAGGTAAAACGAAATAATTCGCCAGATAAACCCTCTGCGCCTTTGAGCGAAGTCGAGGTCAATTGAGAATTTGTTTCCCTTGCGAAGAACGCAAAGGAGGAACAACCCAATTCACAGTTAAAACCTCTCCTCACGATGAGGGGAACATACGACAGAACACTAGAAGAAATGTTTTGGCACCAGGCACCATGACACAACAGTTATGTAAGTCAAAAAGCAGCTTGCAATTTAGAAATAAAAACAGCCATGTGTCCGGGAAAGTAAAAGTTGCAGACAGATAATAAAGAGTTTGTGCGTCAACCAAATACAAATCAAGGAAGGACCCTGGGAACGATTTTCCCGTTTTCAACACAGTTCGATACAGTGAAGGGCGTAATATCCATTCCAGGGTGTGCACAAGCAACTTGAGCAAGAGCGTCTCTGAATCCCTTGTCGTAAGCATCGAGAACGTCCCCGGTCAGTTCAGTCTCAGCTTCTTCAAACCTTTAGGCTTGCTGATGAAGTTTGGCCTCCGCTCGACCTAGCTGCACTTCACGACTGATGGACCTTTGTTCAAGCCCCATAATCTTGGACTTGGACTCCTCATCGGCCTCTTCCAGCTCGCAGACCCGAATTCGCAGGGATAGAACTCTTGCCTCCAGTTCAGTGACCTCACGGCACTTGGCATGAAGTAGTTTCGAGAAATGAACCAACTCCTCTCTCAAAGTAGCCTCGCAGACAGCAAACGAGCGAGCTAGCAAGGAGTTCCCCGATTCAGCCCTTGACAGTAGAGCATTGAACTGAGCAAGAAGGGCCCCAAAGTTGAAGCCCAATCTCTCCCTTGTAGCGGCCTCATCCAAGTCCGCAGTTACCCCTTGTTGGAAGCCCTCGATGGCGTGTTGTAGGACAAGGGGCAGCTCAGGGACAAGAGGAGTAGAAGCGCCAGCTCCACCAAGGTCAGGGAGCAGGGGAACGCCAGTCACATGATTCCGGGGCGAAACAAAGCGACCGATAGAGGAAGAATGTGAAACCATCACCAGCATAGGCTTGGGTCTTTTACAAATTAGACCCTCGGAATAATCCTCGTCTGATTCGATCACCACCACTTTATCCTTGCAAGGGAGTGGGGTGGGAGACGATCGGACGGCGGCAGGAGGGACCACGACCCCAAGATTGGAAAGAGTGAGCGAAGGCGTGGCGGTGGCAAAGGCGCGGGCGTGCTGGCGAGAAGTGCCCACGTCCCTGGAAATCCCGCAGAGACGAGAAAGGATATCAGTCAATCTGGCTCGTTTTTCTTCCCTCAAAACCATACCTGTGTACAAATCTCAGAAGAAATACTAAGATAAAGCATGCGAATATGCAGAAGTAGAACGCGCAAACGCGACATTACGATAACAAGAATCGGCACCTCTCAGAGTTTCGGGTTTCTTGAATCAAAGGAAACCCAGAAACAGAGGGTGATCGATACAGAGATTTAAGTAACACAGACAGTTATCCAGAACCAGAATCAGTGAACAGGTGTGAACGGTAATCAGGGTTCATACCTACGATTGATGGCGAGAGAATGCAGAAATGCATAGAGGAAACACGAGAATGCTTGAGGAAGAAGGCGAAACAATCAAAGAGTTTTAGAGGATGATGGAACAAGTGATTGGACACACGCGTTTTTAAGAGTTTAAAAGCAAACAAAGAAGCGTAAGCGACATTCCGCCCTAGCCGTTGACCAAAAACGCGTGTGCACAGATAAGACAGGCTCAGAAAAACGTCACTTTGGCGCAGTATTTACGTCCTGGCACACAGAGCCACATAAGTCACCCAGGGCAAGGACTTAGCCTCTTCGTTGAACGAGTTACAACTCAAGACTGAGGGCTTGTGTACCGACCAGTCTCTGGGCGTTGACTGACCACTAGTAATGTTGGTGCCACGTAGGCGGGCCCCACGAGCAGCGTGGGCCAATATCTCGCAAAGCACGTGCGCCAAGGAGCCGAGGGTGGTCAGACATCGGTCCTTAAGATGTACCCACGTGCCACTAAACAGCGTGGAGAGATCGGACATCGGAAACCCAAACATTAGAGCTGGGCCACGAGAAGTGGATCCCAAATCACACGCCAGTTATCAGTAAGGGAGAAGCCTAGATCATGAAGATCCATGCGTGTAGAGTGGATGACGCATTCAGGCGTAACACGAAGTGTAGAGTCACTGGAAAGATATGACTTGTGAGGGTCGCGTTCCAGGGTTGAGCTGCATGCATGGCACCCAAAGGCGAGTGACCCTAGAGATCAGGTGCACGAGGAGGCACCTAGGTGATCACCCGCCAGAGGTCGCACTCCAGTTAGGGACCCCACGCGCTAGGTTATCCTAAGAGTAAGGTAACAACAGTGTTGGGCCCGCCCCTTCAGAAAAAGCCCATTTCGGGTAAAGAGGAAACCCTAGTTTCAATCTATAAATAGCAAGGTAACAAACTGGACAAGAGAGAATTCTCTTGCACCGCAAAACACACACACAGTAGCAAGATTATACAGTTTCGGTGTTTCCTAGCCCTAGTACTGACTTGAGCGTCGGAGTGCAAACGGCCTCTAAGGCGCCCTTTGTCTTTTTGTTTTCAGGTGGTCATCATAGGCAAGGTACGCATGAACACAAGGATTCTGGACCTGGGAGTGACGTAGGTGCACAAAGGCATTTCGAGTCAACCGGCAGGAACAATAGAGTTTAGTCACATCTGAACCAGCAACCATGAGTCATCCATTTAGTAATAATTGGTAAAAGGTACAGCATTTAACAACCTATTTGATTTTTTTGTAAGAAATCTCTCATTGAGTAATGCTAAGGTCAATTTTGTAGTATATAAAATAACAGTAAATTTCATCTTACAAGCCGATTACGTAAGATTGAATTAGATTTATAATAGACTTCTTAAAATTTATATCATAATCATTTAAAATCTCTATTGTCTGCAGCCGAGAGGTTGATCGATAGGAAAATCGAAAGATTGATCGAAAGGTGAAAATTAAATAAATAAATACTTATTGTGGCAAAGCCCGTCTAAAAGGCCCAAAACATAAAGGATGTGTCTAAAAAAGATCAATTGCTAAAAGCCCAACTGGGTTTTAAGCCCAATAAAAAAAGTGCTATAAATAGGTGATCAATCCAAGAGGTAAGTGGAGTGAATTTATCTAATAATTAACTAGTACCAATTCTAACTTTGGCATCGGAGCACCTTTCAGGTAAACACACCTATCCATGAGAGGAGACCAAAACAAAGAACCGAGAGATCCAATTGACCTAGCCCAGAGAAGTGAGAGTTTACAAGTGATACAATCCAAGCCAACAAGGAGATGGTCAAGGACTCACATGACCATTCACACTATGAGAAGTCATCCCAGCTTTCAAGTGAAGACCTCACCAAGGATCTAGTCGACCTCACCAGAAGAAGAAATGGGCAAAAACAAGAACATCAAATATTCTTTCTGCTAGTCTTCTTAAGAATTAAACAAGCTGTAAATAAATTGAGCTCACTCTAGGGTTCTAAATAGCAAGATAGGTTAGAGTAGGTTCATATAGCATAATAAGGGAGGTGTGCTTATCACTTTAGCTTGTTTTTGACCTAGTTTCTAGAAGAACAAGCCTAAGGTATGGCTTTGACTTAGTCAAACCCTAAAGGCGGCCCCATTTTTAGGTTTCCTATCCTACCCTTGCTTCTTGTTTTCCAAGGCACCATCTCCTATAAATAGGGTGTCATACTCCTTGTATTTTTCATGTTGAATTTGAATAGAAAAGTTACTTTGCATAAATTGAGTGAGGTGTTTGTGAGGCTTGTTTCCTCTTAGCATTAGGTCTTATCTTGAGTAATTGGAGAGCTCTCAAGTGATGACCATCAACACTTATCTTGGAGGAAAACCACACTCCAAGTGGCGTGATCAACTCTCTTCCATCACATAAGCATTTATTTCCTTCATCTCTTCCATTTTTCCATTACTCCCTTTATCTTTGTGCTCTTATGTTCTTATTTTCCTCCATTGTCAATTCAGTTTCCATCATGCTTTTATGTTTCTTTCCATGTTCATTTAATTTCCTCCCTTCATCATCAATCACCATATACTTGTATTTTTCCTTTGCCCTCTTGAAGTGAATCTTCACACTTATTTAACCACTTGATTAAGTTTGTGTCCAGTGGGGATCTTCTTTGGATTCTCACCATATAATTGCTAAAAATATCAATCCTAAGTCAAGTGTCATGTCTAAAATGGATAAATCTAAAATCAACTCACATCAACAAGTCATATCCAAGTCCAAGCCGAAAGCCCAGACCAAGAGCTCACACCGAGAAAGAAGACCAAGAAGTCAATAGCCTCAAAAGAAAGAAGATTGTTTCAAGGCCCTTGCAAGAACATTTTGGCGCCCACCGTGGGGCCGAGAAACAAGACAGTTGAGGAAGTAAGCAAAGATGAGTAGAAGAGGAGAGCAGTCTAGGGAGCAGGGAGATAATCTGAATGCTATGTCAATGGCTATGCTCATGCAGTTACAAAGAGAGTTCGAAACACTAAAGAAGAGCAATGAAGAATAGTTAAGTATGTTAAGGGCGGATAATGCGTACATGAAGAGGAAGTTGAATGAAGAGACAATTTTAAACACATTGTTTGAAACTGTTCAACCAAGAACACATATCCACCAGAGGGTACATAATGAGGAAAGCTTTGAAGCTACAAGGAAGAGAATACCAAAGATTTCTGGTACCTTTGCTGGAATATTTGTTAGGAGGCATCCATTTTTCGAAAGCCATTATAGAAACCCCACAACCCGAAAATTAGAAGAATTTAACCATAGAGAAGTATGATGGAAGTACAGATCCTGATGAACACATTGCAGTATACACAATGCAGATAAGTTTGTATACGTGGAATGATGCCATTTTGTGTCGAGTATTCCCAACAACTTTGAAGGGAGCGGCTCTGAGTTAGTTTACTCGGTTGTCACCGTTATCCATCGCTTGTTTTGACACTTAAGTAGAAAAGTTTGGAGCTCAATTTGCTACAAGCCGACCACATCATCTGATGTCAATTTCCTTGGTGAATATAAGGCAGGAAAAGGGAGAATCATTAAGAATATTTATGGAGCGCTTTGGAAAAGAAGCGCTAATTATCTGAAATCTTAGTCTGGAGGTCACTATGCATCATATGATTACAACACTAAGGTCGGGACCATTTTCCGATAGCCTTTGTAAACAACCGGCAAAAAATCTTGATGAGTTAAAATAGCTCGCAATGAAGTTTATGTAGATGGAGGAGTTGAGGGAGTTTCAAAATCAAGTGAGGATGGATGTAGGAAGTGAGAAGAATACAAATGAAAAAGGAATAGGGTATCAAAATAGAAGAGTAAGAGAAGAACTGCATGGTAGAAAATTTCAGCATTATACACCATTAAGCACCACCAGGGCACGAATATTACAAGAGGCTATGGCAACTGAAGTAATTCCGCCACCAAGGAAAGCAAGAACACCAGATCGAGCTAATCAAAGCAAAAGTTGTCAATACCATAAGAATCATAGTCGTCATACAAAAGAGTGTGCAGCTTTGAAAGACCGAATTGAAGAACTGATTCAAGCTAGGTAGTTGAAACACTTTGTTAGAGATAAAAGGATAAGGATTAGACAAAGTCCAGGGTAGTTAAACACCCATCATTATATATAAAACCTTTCGGTTAAGGATGGTTTCTCATGTATAAAGAAAATATTATTCAAGATTGAAACACTTAATGAAGAAGTTATTCATATGAAGAATCAAACTATTAAATTTCCCAATGCTTCTCATACTTCAAATCTCTAGGTTGAGGATGCTTTCACTCTAGGTGAAATCCCTCCCGAAAGTGTATCTCGTACTTCAAACCTCTCGATCCAGGATGCTTTCACTCCAGGTGAAATCCCTCCCAAGAGTGTATCTCGTACTTCAAACCTCTTGGTCCATAATGCTTTCACTCTAGGTGAAATCCCTCCCGAGAGTGTCTTTCGTACTTCAAACCTCTCAGTTCAGGATGCTTTCACTCCAGGTGAAATCCCTCCCGAGAGTGTATCTCGTACTTCAAACCTCTCAGTCCAGGATGCTTTCACTCCAGATGAAATCCCTTCCGAGAGTGTATCGTACTTCAAACCTCTCGGTCCAGGATGCTTTCACTCCAGGTGAAATCTCTCCCAAGAGTGTCTTTCGTACTTCAAACCTCTCGATTCAGGATGTTTTCACTCCAGGTGAAATCCCTCCCGAGAGTGTCTTTCGTACTTCAAACTTCTCGGTCCAGGATGCTTTCACTCCAGGTGAAATCCCTCCTGAGAGCGTATCTCGTACTTCAAACATCTCGGTCCAAGATGCTTTCACTCCAGGTGAAATCCCTCCCGTGAGTGTACTTCATTCCAATCAAATCTCAATCAACAAAGTTCTTATTTAAGAAAGCGAAAGGTTAGTCGAAAGGAAAGTCGAAAGGTAAACAAGCCTTCAAACAATATGTTATCAATTTCTGCCAAGTTAGAAGTCGAAAGGTTAGCCGAAAGGAAAGTCGAAAGGTAAACAATCCATCAAACAATATTTTATCAATTTTTGCCAAGTTAAAAGCTTAAAGAAAGGTTGAAAAGATTTCAACCAATATTTTATTGATTTTCAACAAGTTATAGGCTAAAAAGTTTGGCCGAAAGAAAAACCAAAAGGTTGATAAGCTTTTTGTTGATTAAGGATGACCTTGAAGCTTTGATGTCTCCATATCCATGGTGTTTGATGGAAGGCTGGAGTTGTTGTGTCTGTGGGTGGGTTTTGGGTAGAATGATGTGTAATCCACTCTTTGTTTGAATCTAAAATAGTTTGGAATCAAAACCTTTTTTTGAAAAAGTTTGTTTTATGAAGAAGTGGAAAAACAACCTGTTGTTTTGTCGTTTCAATCGGTTGTTTATCAATTAGAGGTTTTTGAAAAGGGTTTGAAGCCGTTTGACTTGGTTGACTTTGCTGTCAAACCAATTCAATCAGTTGTTTTGAGTATTCAACCGATTGTTTGTTGAAAATCCATAACAAAATTTCTGTTGTGTTTGCAAATCAGCTTTAAATGTTTTCTAACTGAATAGGAGCTTTAAATGTTTTTAACAACTTTTGGAGTATTTAAAGAGGTTGTTATACACTCTTAAAGTTTGATAACATTTTTGAGACATTTGTGAAAGAGAGAAAACATATTTGAGTTTTCAAGATTTGCATTCAAGCTTTTGGATTTTCTCAAAGAAGTGGAATAGGATTGTTATAATCTTTTTATTTGATCTTCATCAGGTGTAATCTTTTCTTTATCTCTTGTATTTCTGAATACTGGTGTGTAAGTGTAGAATCAGAGGGTGTTCTGATTTTTGTGGTGTTTGTGTGCCAAAGGAAGTGTGTGACTTGAGGTGTTCAAGGTCACTTCTTTGGTGGTGTGTTTGTAATCTGGATTTTGATTGCATAGTAGATACCCAATGGTTTCTGGGGACTGGATGTAACTCTTTATGTAAGAGTGAACCAGTATAAATTTGTTTGTGTGATTCTCTCTTTCCTTGATTCACATATATATGTTTTAAGTTGTTTATATTAACTATTGATAAAAACAACCGGTTGAATCGCAAAAACAACCGGTTGATTTTCTGGAAATCAAATAAAACTTTGTGCATTGTTTTCCATAGTTCCTTCTCTATGATTCTTCATTGGCTTTCATTGTACCTTCAAAGTTTGCGAAAATATTTAATAAACAATTCACCTCCCCTCTTGTTTATGGCCATATATTCTAACAATTGGCATCAAGAGCTTGGTACTTGAAAAATATTCAAGTTTGATCCTAAAAATCATTTTCTTATGATTGAAAAATTACCCTTTGAGGAGGGTGCATCAATAAACAGACCACCTTTGTTCTGTGGTTTGAATTACCAATTTTGGAAGGTACGTATGAAGATCTTTGTTGAATCTCTTGATAAAGGAATATGGGATGCAATTGAAAATGACCCTTTTATTCCTAAGTTTGAAAAGGATGGTGTTTTTATTGAAAAGTCTTGGTCCCAATGAACTGATGCAGAAAACAAAAGAGCAAAGTTTGATTGCATTGCAAAAAATATTATCACCTCTGCCTTAAATTCTGATGAGTTTTTTAGGGTCTCTCAATGCAGATCTTCTAAGGAGATATGGGATACTCTAGAGGTAACTCATGAAGGAACTAACGATGTAAAGAGGGCAAGGAAACATACTCTAATCCAAGAGTATGAGATGTTTAGAATTCTTAAAGGAGAATCGATTGCGGATGTGCAAAAGTGGTTCACTCATATTATCAATCACCTCATGAGTCTTGGAAAGGTATTTGACAAAGAAGAATTGAATAAAAGTCAACAGTCTTAAAAGAAATAAAATTGTTTCTAAACTCTTACAACAACAAAATCTATTTTAATAAGAATTTGTTGAATATATATTTTTATTATAAAATCATTCATAAATAACTAATATCATGTAAATTCTTAATAGGTATTAATATTACCACCACAAATTAATTTTGCAACTATTACTCAATCATTCTTTAGGATCATTAACTGCCACTACTAGTATACCGAGAAATAGATGAATGAGTATACCGAGAAATAGATGAATGAATAGTTGTTTGATATGATTGATGAATTGGAAAAGGAAAAAACTATTTTGACACTAAGAACACGAGGGAGATGTACTACAATGGAACAATCCTTACATCCAATAGCTGACTCATACTTTCCTCTTTCAGTAGAAAATAATAACTTTCACACCCTTCAAATAATTACACTCTATTTTAAGTTAAAAACAAAATAGATATAATTAAAATATTATTATTTTTGAATTATTAAGTAGATATAATTTTGTTGGATGAGTATATATCATCACTCCTCTAAAATTTGTCTTTTTCGTAAAATTTTAAATAATTGGTTTTACTTTTTATATAATGTATTAATCTTGGTTTTAATTCTCGTAAAATGTTTTTATTTATTTTTCATTCTTGCTATTGTTAACATTATATCACAATATTAGGATATATTGCTCGCAGTGGTCTTTTAACTTTTTATTTAAACATATAAGCATTTAACAAGTCTTATATAATAATTAGGAATAAAAACAATATTTTTTAATTTTAGAGAAATTAAAAAAAATATATTACAGTCACAAAAGTTAAAACACGTTAATTTCAAGAGGCTATACTAAGAATATAATTAATCATAATATTTCTACGTTAGAAATATTAAAAAAACTACAAAATCAAAATACGTTATGATTCAAAATTTCCAAAATACGGTTATTTTTATCTATGATAATATATAGAATTTTTTATATTTAATGTCATATTCTACTTTACTCTT
>Ga0123341_1004630_pt1 | contig 12106 bp, 8 predicted proteins | sample Turbeapinknodule_FD_89959 | JGI IMG/M metagenome (GOLD analysis project Ga0123341, IMG submission 89959) | Root nodule microbial communities of legume samples collected from Mexico - Turtle bean Mexico pink nodule | ecosystem: Host-associated > Plants > Roots > Nodule | place: Mexico: Nepantla... | reverse complement strand
TATTTTTCTGCTTTTTATGAGAAGCAACTACTATTTTTCGTTTTTGTTTTTTAATATTGTCACGAACGTAATAAAAATCATGACAAATAATTATTACATTAAAAAGCTTTGTTTTGGAAAGAAAGTTCAAACAAACATACTAAAATGATTATAGATTATCAAACATAACTTCGAAGACTTCCAGAATGTGCTAAAATTTAACATCTACATTGTAATTTATGGCATGAATTATATGGTAATACAAGATGTGTTGAAACTTATCTTGCCATACTGTTAAAATAATTCATACGATTCTTCATTATCGCCTGTGATTGACATTTACTTGTCACGATTCACGTCATGTCATGAAGGTTAATTTTATTTTTTTTGCAACCTTATTAACCAATGGAAAACCTAGAACAATAATTCTCCTTAGCAAATTTCTGGTACAACTTTCACGTCTCACGCGCTTTACTCGTTTAAACCACGCCACATTGCCTCTAATCTGCATTTTCAATGCCAAGTATTGACTTGATCTTAAAACACATCATCATAGTACAGCACTTGTATATATCAAACTAATGTCAAATTTTACTCAAGTTTCATGCAATCGATTCAAAATAAGCTTCTTGGCAAGCAAAGGAAATTTAAAAAAGGCCTCTACGAGTTAATTTATCATGCTCCAGGTGCCTCAACCATTTCTTGTTCAACTGTGCTTGGGGTTACTGGGTAGTAATGGTAATGCAGTTCACCAACATCATCACCAGACAATTTCTTCCATCCATTTGGTCCCACATAGTACACTAAAAATCAAATAAATGTCCAAGTTAGTAAAATACAGATTTTGTGCCTTCACATTTATAAATATAAATTATGCATCTAAAATTATCGTATTCATATTTCACCCGACTAAGTTCGAGACCATGGATTATTTCGATTGTTCACTTAAGTGGATATAATAATGCACATTATGTTTTGGGTGATCATGATTCATGAGCAGTTGGTCTCTAGCAAAATGGGCTAGTGTGGAGAGGTTATATTCAATTTAGTTACAACGCATTTGTTAGTGTAAATACTATTTTCTTGCCGGTGAGGAAGAGGATGGCAAAAAAAATGTCATAATCAGATCTAGAAGCCAGTATATAATGGGGGAAGAAAGAAAGATACCGCTAGCAACTCCACCACTGGCCCCATCACGAAATGTTGCATGATAAATTGCTCGTCGAGCAAGTTCAGCTGCCTCCTCAACCGACAAGTCATATCGGTACCTAGTATAACAAGGAAATTGTCAAAAAAAAATTGACAGGAGATTTATAAGAGATAGTTAATACAAATTTTAACGAACCCGCTGTCCAATACACCATAAGCATATGGGGAACCAGATCCAACAGAGAATCTGGTGCCTTTAAGTCTTCCTCCTTCACTATCAACATAATATAGACCAGGTCCCTAAAAGAGAGATTCACTGTTGTAAGTAACTATTCGACTAACTGAGCATAATGTTGTTCAGTAATTTGACAAGTGAATTACCGTCTCATCCCATCCAGCAATCATGGTACCAACTGATAACCCCATTCCACGATAAGAGTATAGAATATTGGCAAGTAGCTTCGAGGCTCCTGTTACTGAAATTCTCCTTTTATTCGCCAACTCATGCAAACGACACTACGAAAAAATATGGAAAAGATTAGAAAATACATTTGCAACTTCATAAACATGAAGGGGTAAAAGATCATATCTTGGAAAACAAAAACCAAAAGATAACCACACAACTTTAAGTTTATATGAACCAGTCATTCAGATATTCTGTTAGGCTAAGTTCTGTTAGTGGAGGAGCTCCAGCTTATTAATGACCCAAGCCAAGTGTCCACAATCTGGAAGGCTTGTATCAGAAGGAATACAAAATCACAGAATGGGGAAAGGCTTAAAGATCTTGCTGACTTGGCAAGTTAGATAAGCAGAAATGGGTTATATGTATATACATGTAGGAGGAGGTCATCAGTTAAGCGGAAGAAGGGAGGGCAGTTTTTAACAAGCCTCTTGGGCTGTAAGGTTGGGCAGAGCATGCCTCTGCGCATTCCCTAGGTACTTATCAGAGTTTAGGAGGCATTATCCTCCGCCTTCAGTATTTCTCTAGTTGAAATTCAGTAATATCATTGACTTTCCTGGAGTGATGTCGATCTCCATCAGTCTTTACCATCATGGATTTATAATTCAAGGACCTAAAGATGGATGAATTATGCATACAAGAAGTTTGTAACTATGTCATTAACTATGAATCAAACTGTGTGCCCAAAATCAAAAAGGAAAAAATGTATATAGAGATTACAACCACAAGGAATCTAATGGAAATTTATAAAAAAGGGAGTACAAGCTAATGCTTTGATGTCAACAAGAATACTAGCCTGCTAAAGTTTTGGCAAGAACTGCCTTGATATATGATCAGTTATGCAGTTTAGCCAATCTGAATTCATTACCAGTTCAACCAAAGAGGAGTGAAACTTAATATATCCAAAATCAACCGATCCAAAAAATCAATGTCAATTATGTAACATTCCAAGGACCAGCATATCCAGTTTTAGATGTTATTAATAAGAAAAAGTAATGAAAGCTTTCACACTGATGTACATATATATTAATAATTAATAATAATAAAATACAGTAGCCTGATCAGCAAAACATATTCAAACATGCTGACCAAGCACATCATAAATTAAAGTTGATATAGGTTGAAGGAAAACAAAATTATTGACAAGGTAAATAAAAATTAGATGTGAAAGCTATATCACATCGCTCGGACAACTAGAAATGTTTTGCTTAGGCAATTGCACCCAATAAATTATTCTATCTACATCTCATACATGGTAAAAAAAAGAACAAGAGAAAATTAGAATTAAGAGTTTAGGATATCTCTAAATTACATAACCATCCTTCTAAATAATTTCAACTTAAATAAAAGAGTTGTCTGAATTTAACTAGCAGAATTTTCTTCCCAACCATTTTTATTGTTTCCAACCAATACATAATTATTTTTCTTATCCTTCTCTTCCCAACAACAGAGCAGACTACCCTCCCATCGTTCAATATCCATTCCATTCCACCCACTTTCTTTTGCTCCATACTTGCATGCCAAACCAAACACAGGCTAAATGCTGCCTATGCACAATTAATATTAAATGAATATAAATATAATTCAAAAAGAAGGTACATGTTACCCACTTCACTATAACAGCAACAACAATATCAATAACAAAACTGTAAGGAGACCAGAATAGAAACTCAGTAGGAGACTGGTCTAAAAATAAAAGTAAAGAACAAACAGAAGCAAACATGCGAGACAGACGGTTCAAGGTTGCATATATTACCTTGATCCCGAGATTCCTGTGCCAAAACTGACAATCAGCAGCACCTCCAGCCATAGTCCCCAGCATGTACGGATTGATTTCAATAATCTTCTTCACAGACTGCGATGCTGGAGACAACCAACACTCAAAATTCAAGAATTTACGCAACCGAAAATAGAGAAAGCCGATCATTTAATTCAAAGCAAGTAACAGAAAATCCATCTTAGCCAAAGGAACAACGAACTGTGAAAATGCAATTAGATTTAACAAACACTCACATATGTATCCTCCCATGCTAGCTCGAGAATCGGCAGCTACCATGACACCCTCCTTAAAAATAAAAGCAAGAGTCGTGGTACCCTTCGCGGGCTTCACCATCTGAATAGCCTCTTTCAAGAACCCATCGAACTATCACCACCATACACACACAATACGCAAACACATCAGTTAAAACCATCACCCTTCAACCCTTCTCAATTACAATTTAAACCCTAGCCAGCTTTCAATTTTCATTCCCAGCAATTTCAGAAACAATTTTTCAGTCAGATTTTTTAACAGTTTCAAAATCTGAGTACTCACATCATTGGAATTCGGAAGGTCGAAGGATGGAGCGGCGGAGAGTGCTCCAACGACGTCGCTTTGAGGTGCAAGCAGTGAGGGAAACGATTCAAGACCAGTGGTATCGAGCTTCATGATGGAAGATTAGTGACCTAAACGAAAACAAACCTTAAAATCATGATAACATAAATAAATAGATGGACATATAAAATGGGGAGATATAAAAAACGAAACGCAAATTTTAAGAACATTTTTGGCACCTTCTCTAGTAGAAGAAGCAATTGCAGTGAGATCTCAATTGTTGAGTTTGAAGCAATAAGGGAAAAAGTAGAACGACGCTGTTTTCAGTGTTGTGTTGTCTTGAGGAAAAAGGCAGGACTTATTTGGGCCCGATCGGCCCAGATGTACCTGCTCCTTTTCTAATGGCCCATTCTTTGTGAAGTTCTTTTCTTACTTTTTACCCCCCCCCCCTCCATTTTTTCTTAGAAAATTACAGATTGAAGACTAATATTGTAAAATAGGCTAACACTACATCTAATCACTAACTATTATATGATAAATTTATTGATTTTTAAAATAAATATACAAGACATAAAAGTAATAGTGTTTCTTATTAATTAATAATATAAAAAGATTATATTGTACAAATTATTTTGCTTCCTCTGAATTACTATAATCGTTGACACATGTTTATATTAAAAAACCTCAACAACAGTTATTAAAAATTCAACAGGCACAAAACCATAGTTTGGAAAAAGGGTTTACCTTGTCAAGAGAAATCCTTTTGAGGCAAGAGGAGATAGTGTGTGAAAGAAAGAATGGATTTTAGGTCAAGAGTAAAAATGTTTTTTTTTTTAATTATTTCATTATATGCTCAAATAGTGATTATTTATTTCGATCTTTTTTTTCTTTCGTTTTATTAGAATGTTTAGTTATTCAACTGAATGTGTAAAATATTGAATACAAGTTTAAAAAATGACTTATAATAAAATGACGTCAAATTCAATTGCAACAAATATATAGCTCGAAAGTACAATGCAATACTATTTGGTCACAATCCTTTATTTTTTCCCTCCTAAACAAGCCTGTTCTCCTGTCGAATACCATGTTTGAAACGAGTAAAGAAGGAAAATAGTCAGAAAAAATAAATAAAACAAGAAACAATAAAAAAAGACACCCCACCACTATTTCAATGCGTCAATTTGGATGGAAAGAGAAAATTTTGATTGTGTAGTTAAAATATCAATTTACTCTTATTTTATATTTTTTATTAGCAATGTTTATATAATTTAATATATAATTATTTTATTCCCTTTTACTTTCTGTACAACCAACCTGTTTAGTTCAACTAAAAAGATTTAAATGTCATCAATGATTCAATGCTTGCCCCAACAGACCTGGTTTTTCGTAGAACCATGATACTCAACTTCAAAACGAAACAAGACCTTTTTCTTTTAAAATATGGTTCAGATCCTTTTGACCCAGTTTCCACTTTCTATTTTGAACTTTTTTTCAGTTTATATAAGCCTGGGAATTTAAGTTGGCACATGAAGGTAAAAGCATCAACACTTTTTTTCACTGTTCAATAGGCAAAAATGCAAACACTTCCATTGCTGCTTTGGCACCCAATATGTGCCACCAACAAAAATAATAAAAGATAATTATAAGATATATATTTGACAAATAAAAAAGGAGACAGGCCTTTCAGATGGGTAATAAATCGTCCCCTATACCCAGATATTCCCGTGTCAGTTTGAAAGCCAACCCCTTTTATGTTGCCTAACCCTCAGCCCTTAAAACACTATGGATCTTCGATGTCATGGAAGCCATGGATTATCGTTCCATTCACCATGCTCAAACTGATCAACAATTGTAGTAGATGGCTCTCAAACATTTCTTATCCTGTCCAGTATCCACCATATTTCCAATCATTTTGTTGCAGGAGCTTCTTTATCAGACATTATCCTTTCCATGTCCTCTATATATGGCCAACTTTTCTTGCTATCCTTCTCATTCTTGATCCCCTGCTTAAAATACAAAATTTAGTTAGTTTTTGATATAGTAGCTATCTAAATTGCATTTATTATTATTTTGAGTTGTACTGTTCTATTGTAACTTGTATTAAAGCTGAATATGACCCCTTCTATTATAACTAATACCAAGATATGAAATGTAAGGAGGTTTCATTCACAGAACGAGTTTAGTATCTATGTTAATGAATGTAACTAACATGAAAAGAGAGACCAATGAAAGAAGGAATCCTGTTTCTTTTAACCTATTCTTTCAGATACGATGAATTCATTAAAACAAAAACTGGGTAATTTTCTTTTGCCAACGATGATAAAAGGGTACAGTAGATATTTACTATCACAATTCACACGAGACACGAATTTATGACAAAATTTTCATCCTACCTGTAACCCTTGTAGGGAGGGTAGTCTGACAACTAAAAGGGTGAAAGAAAACCTCACAAAACAAAAAAGTGTAAAAGGATCTTACACAAGAAAAGAAAATTCGACAAAATCATAATCCCATAAAAGGCAAAGTAGATTGGTGCCTATGATGTGAATATTTTGAATAAGTTATCTTAACATTCAGATTTCAGAAAGTTGTAAACAGGTTAAACAAAATGTCGTTCGAATTATTAATAAAAAAAAGTGGCAATTAGAATAAGAAATTAAATTCTTTATTTCACATGAACAGAGGCTTCCTTTAACGTCACATTGTTATGTGGGTGAAAATTTCATGAATTAGTATTAAACGCATGAATCATAATCATAAAAAGTAGTCTACCAATTGAGGATGGTTTTAAGTGGCTGAACAGTTTTCTTTATAATATTAACAAAAAAAAAAAAAAAAAACACCCCATATTTAAGTACCAAAGATGTCCACAAAGATTTGCACTGTCCAGGACTTCTGCTGATCCCATCAGCAGACAGTTTTTGAGATATCTCTTCCCAGAGGGCCATCCTACCCTTCACAATTTGAAATCTGTCATGTAGTTCCTCACGGATACCAATCAGCTTCTTAACTTCATCAGTTTTCCATTTATTTCTCTTTACTGATTTTGAAGACTTGGGTTCAGAGGTAGACGTTTCTTCAGACTTGGCTTCATCAGTGTTCTTAGAATCACCTTTCTTCAGATTGGACTCATGCTCCTTTTGTGAATCATAAGCATTGTCAGCACCAAATGGCTTCTCAACGGGTAATGGTGTAATGAATTGTTTCCAAAATTCATCTGAATCCTCTGACTCGGATATATCACCATCAGCTCCACTTGCAGTGTTGTCTTCCTCAGATAAATAACCCTCAGCTCCACTTACATTATCAATACTATCATCTGTACCAAATAATAGAAAACACATAAGAATAAACATGAAAGGCATAAGCATAAAAACATTGCACCAGAAGAAATACATGTTAGAAGTCATATAACTCCATCCTAGGCGTGTAAAACTGCAGAGTCAGATAGATTGTCTATAAACCCCATGCATTTCCATTGCATTCTGATGTCCTTTTACTAAAAGTCAAACAACAAAAGCATCTGATTCATGAAAAAACTTACAGTCTCGTCCATTTAAGAACAAGTGCAGTCCAAAACATTCATTTTTTCAATTGCTTGCTCATTGGAACAACATGAATCCATTATATCAAGATTCACAAGAAAAAGTAGCCAACTTCAGAGCAATCAAAACTTATTTAGACAATTAAATTGACCTTATATTGGATTCGTTGAGAAGGAAACTTCTAGAGTGAAAAACCATGATTGGCTAGGTATATATAAAAAAAGCTCCCATAAGCTTCACAAACAATAAATAAGTTAAATGTAAGAAACTGAGCGTCAGATGTCAATAATAAAGAAAGACATTAGCCACGAGATACTTTATTCTCAACTAGAGATGCTGCCATGCTCCCCCAGCCATGAAAGCAACAGTCATCTAGACTAGATATAGACAAACCCTTCGACTCAGGGAGATTCAAGAGTCACGAAAACATACACTTGATGTCACATATTTAATAAAATGTGAATACAGGCACAAAAGCAAACCAACCATATCTCCACAGTTCTATATGTATTCCTCAAATGTACATTGATGTTACCTGTAACTTGCAGTGAGGTGGGCTGATTTCCTCTCTCATGTCTATCCACTGCTCTTTTTGATGTTGATATTCCAAGACCCGCATGGGTTTTGCCAGACAATTTTGTGTTTATCTCATCAGTAATAGCGGATGCAGGATTTTCTATGGCAATGGAAATAACTTCAGGTCGTTTACCACTATACTTCCTCACCATCTTTCTTAATACCTCAGACACAGTTCTTTCTATGTGAGCCAGAGGACTATTTACAGGGCAGCTTGAAAGAGCGGCATGGGCAGATTTGTAGAGTGCATCCATCAGCTTCCCTTTGTCGAGCCATAAGCATCTTGTGGTAATCCTTATTTTCCCTTTTAAGGTATTCGGAGCCAAACTACCTAAACTTTTAGGGCGAAATATTTCCATGCTGAAAAGATAAATATTAAGATGTCACTTAACATGGCATACTTCTTTTTTAATTTAAAACCTGAAAGATCTACCTAGTAACAATGATGCCATCTAAAGCGATTCTCATTCTTTCATCAATGAAGAGTTCAGTTGATGTACCAAATGCTCTATCTCCATCACTATATTTCAACTGCGTGAAAAAAGGAAACCAGAAACTAAACATAAGTTATTAAATAATTTCACTAGAGAGCCAACAGAGTACAGATGGCTGCCAACCTGTAAATTCTCTTTTCCTAGGGAAATGAAACCATTAGAAAGGACTTTTCTATTTCTCAAATGTGTAACACCAAGCATCTCTCCATTCTTAATGACCTGGTGCATAAAGCTCATCAATTAGTTCAACATGCTATATAACAAGACATATGATATATCAATATATATCTGGCTAAAAATACTCTTTTGGTCCCTTGTCTTTTTAGTAAAAAAAAAATGTCATTTATCTTTCAAAATTTTCATTTTGGTTCTTTACATTTTGAAAGTCTGACCCCAATAACTCAACATTCTGCAAAGGAAAGCATATGGGAACCCTAAATAATTCACATCATCATGTGCTCTAGCCTCCATCAAGAACGCTAATCACAATAGCAGTGTGGCACATGTAGTGGTTTTCTTGACTACATGAAGAGAAAAAGAAAGGAGAATGAAAGGGGGAAGAGAAGAGGGACAAAAAAGAGAAGGTGAGCAAGACATAGGGGGATGCAATAGTGATGAGGATGGGATCACCACAACTGGGGTGAGCAAGGGGGAAAAACAGGGAAGAGAGGGGCTAGTTGCAGTGTCGCTGTTGCAGTGATCCTCCATGGCAGCAAGTCTAAGGAAGAAGAGGGGGAAGGGGATGAGTTAGTGGAGCAAGAGAAAAATGGGAAGAAATGTAGGGTATGAAAAGAGAAAGAAAGGTTAGAGGAGCAAGAAAACACCACAGCCCACAGCAGTCAGAAAAGCCTTTTCAGTGGCACATGAGGCTTCCAGCAACTATTTTTTTTTTCTTGTCCTTGCTTTCCTTTTCTTCCGACAATTCTCTTAGTTCACATGTAATCTGCAGGCGCTATGGATCAAATGATTCTGGTTAGGGAAGGGTGAAGGAAGTAACAAATAAATGTTTTAATTGATTATATGGAAATTATTGATTTAATGCCATTGAAATACCACTTGATTTTGTGTTGAATTATTGTCGCTACTGGCTTGGTATTGGTGCTGGAGTATGAGATATTTTTGTATGCACCTGTGACATTTGTTTAGACTGATTGAAATTTGATGTGGGTTGATGAAGCTGATTTAAATTGCTATTGGTTTTTAATAAAATACAATTATTATAGTAACAGTTTTTAATCTTCGCTACTTTAAAATGTTTATAGGCTAAAATCTTTAAATTTTAATGTAATAGATTTATTATAATAGTGGTTAAAACAGCCAGTATATTAATTAATTATTTTAATACTAAAAGCGTAACCTTTTGGCTGATGGAAAGGATCACTTAGGTACTTTTGCAAACAAAAATGATCACAATGAAACTTTTAAAAAATAAAGGACCAAAATGAGTTTTACTAAAAGACCAAGGACCAAAGTGGTATTTTAACATATATATCTCACTGTTATAAGTCACTAATCTCTTCTGTATTTAATCACAACATCTTAACAGAAGCAAATGACTCACAGCAGTGTGGCGAATGCCAGTTGATTTTCCTAGTAATTCATGTTCCTTCAGAAACAAAAGTTCTCCATGGATGGGAAGAAAATGTTGTGGCTTCACTATTCTAAGTACTTCTTCCTGCAAAAAAAAAATATGGAAATCGTATTAGAAGACTCATTAAATGAATGAGTAAACTGAAAAGGCAACAAAACAAAATAACTAGTTGACAAGGTCTGCTAATTCTTGTGATTTGTGAAATATCAATCTGGATATCTAACCAGGAATAAAAGATATAACGAGAAGACTCAATATGTTTTTAGTCTTGGAAATTTGGGGTGAATCCAGTTTTGGTCCCCTAAATTTGAAAAAAGAAAATAAAAGGAACAAAGAAATATTGACATGCAATAAAAAAAAATTACCAATTCTCCACGATATGCATGACCAGATGTGTGCAGACCTTCATTTTTTCCCATAACTATAGTTGATCCAATCTCTGATACACGGTTTAGCATTTTCATCACACGAGATTCGTTACCAGGGATAACCTAGCATTTTAATTTAAAATCAGAGCACAAAACACACAAGCTTGTTTGTCGGTAAAAAATAATGTATTCTTACAGTAAAAATAAATAAGATATTGGCACAAGAGAAAGGTCATGCAGAAAAATCCAACATGGTTACTAGAATGGGTTGGGTAAAAAAATTATACTATGTTTCAAATACTAATATCTATTCGCTTGAAACAGGTAGACTACAAATATCTTGGCCTTTAGATAAAGTAATAAAAACAAATAAATAATACAATATTTTGTCATACCTTAGCGGAATACAAAACAAGATCTTCCTTGGTTAGTTTGAAAGCATGACTACTTCCAAATGATGCAAGGTTCAAGGCAGCACGAGGTTCTGCCTGACACATCAGTACATATATATGGTCATGTCAATGTTTATAATTCATGAAATTAGCCAATCCTTTAAGGATATTGAAATAACGTACTTGAGAACCTGTTGTTACAATTAGCAGATCCTTTGGAGCATAAGCATCAATATCCTCTGCTTTCACCTTATGTATAATTAGAAATAATGAAATGCAGGGCAAGAGACATGAGACTCACAAAAGCTGTTATAAATACAAGGATAAAAAGATTAATAGTTTTCAATATAAATTTAGAAACACAAATAATGAATAAACAAGACGCAATTATACAAACAGCATGGAAACGAATTAGATTCCTACAGTCAAACAAATAGTTATTGGCTCACAAGTTATTAAAGTGGCCAATAAATACTTCCAGAGAATTCTAACAAAAATGTTATGACTGATGTATGACAAAAAATTCACTTGCCGTAATGTTCAAGCTGGTAAAGTAAAACAAAGCCCAAGAATAATATTAATAATTGTAACAAACCATCTAACATGAAATGAAAGTCTACTAGTCTTGAGAGTCCAAAAGTGCATATTCTGAAAGATGAGTTTTGAATTCACTGATAAAGGAGGGAGGACCAAGTAGCTCATCAAAGATAAAACACAAACACTATGACCAGGTGGAAGCTCTCAATAAATATACAAAATTCAAAAGTGATGATTAATCTTCTTGCAATGAATTTCTTCAAATATCAAATTAACAAATCAAGTTGATCAGCATTAGGCCTACAACCTCTAAAATAGGCAAAACATACTTTCACTGACTTTCTGCTAACAACCTAGTTAATAAAAATGCTGATCAGCACTGTATTTACGGTGCTGCAATCAATCTCTTACAAGTTAGGCAGAATTGTGCAGCTCTTATTAGAGTAATAGAGAGTTATTCTCTCAAGCTTTGAAAGCTGACTAGTTTCATTCACGTCAGCATAAGTGTATTAGCCTCCCTTGTACTCTTTATCTATAGTAGTATATAACTGATCTCTTCAATTGAAGATATAAAAAAAATGACTAACAGAATGCAATTTCTCAATCTCTCTCTTTTCTTTCAACTACGAGTTCTCTAATTTCAACAACAGCAAAGTCCAAACATTTAATACCAGAGTGGATGGATCAATTGGTGCCTTTCC
>Ga0123341_1004629_pt1 | contig 12106 bp, 11 predicted proteins | sample Turbeapinknodule_FD_89959 | JGI IMG/M metagenome (GOLD analysis project Ga0123341, IMG submission 89959) | Root nodule microbial communities of legume samples collected from Mexico - Turtle bean Mexico pink nodule | ecosystem: Host-associated > Plants > Roots > Nodule | place: Mexico: Nepantla... | reverse complement strand
CTTCAATCCAATCCAAAACATTAAAAAACCTAAGAGATTGTACACAGATGTTTCCTTTAATAGAAATTCTAAATTTTTATTTATTTATAAAATTATTACAAAATGTTATCACACTTGTATATTTATTAACAAATGATGTTGGCTGGTGGATGTAATGTGGTCAAATGCCAGTTTTATCCTTCTTTACTAGATTTCAAGCTTGAGAGAATGGGAAGTTGCACGGTGCCCAGCCAAATACAATAGGAAAGGAGATCAGTAGAGCATAAAAGTGAAAAACAAGATCAGAAATAGAAGAACAAAGATTAGGGCTACAAATATGTATTTCTTACTAAAGTGAGATTCAGATTTCCATTCTTGGCTAGAACAAAACTTAAGAAAATTAATTCGGATTAATCTACCCTGGAAAAGTGAAAAAACTAATGAGTTGTATAATAAAAAACACATTTCCAAATTATTGTTAACGTTGAATAAAATTTTAAAAAATATTAAATTATACAATCCACAACATAACACTCATTTTAAATTTAAGAAAACTTTTCAAATTGTTTAATCCAGAATTTTCCATCAAAACCATATGAAAAGATAGTTTTGACATTTTTTACACCCCATTGGATGTGCAAGAAAGAATAACCTGACTCCTGTGTCAATTTATGATCGTGTACTGGTTGCACAGGCCAGATGTGTCTTGATGAACAACCTTTCGAGCCATTACTAAATTATAAGTACACAATTCTAATATAATAATGTTTTAAGCAAGAGGTTCCTCCAAACGAAAATCAGTGAAACGCATTTAACGCCCTCAAATATTACTAACAATTTTAATGCTAGACAAATCCTTCTATGTCCACAATTGTGCACCATAGGCTAAAGATCTTTAGCCACTGTTATAAATTTTGTGAAGACTAGGTCTATCCTATAGTTATCTGTCATTTTTCCAATTACTTTAACTTCAAAAGAGTTAAGATACCATTCATTTATCTTTTAAATGAAGTCAGACAACAATTTCATTTTTTCTACTTTTCCCCTCTAAACTAAGCCAATCATCAATGAATTACTATTCTGATATGGACTACATCACTTACTATGACTAAATACAGGATTCAGCACTAACAATTGAAAAAACACGAAACAAAATTCAATGACCTTATCCCATGCCGCTTGTATCTCCATATCTATGCTCACAGCTGAACTATTTCCGAATTCTAATTCCAGGAATGTCTTTCAAACCCATTTTTATAGCAGTTTTTCGGAAGAGAGCAGGAGGCCTCTGTAAACCAATTGATTCAGAAAATCGGTTTGCCAGCTCAGCTACAGTGGTCTTTTCCCTCCCAATTTCCCTGATAGAGTTATAATAGCCAAGCCAAGCATGATAAGCAGCTTCTTTGATGTCATTATCAACCTTTGCCATCGAATTCTCAATCTGCAAGGATCATAGACAAAAATTGCAGTTAACTTATGTATATTCTACAGTGTCCATAGCAAAGTCATGCACAAAATAAACGTGGAGTAATCATCTTTACATTCTTCATCTAAAATTATATGTCAAGACACAATATGAATTTTGTGGATCAAAATATCTATGTATATATATATATATATATACAGGGAACAGCAAGACATTTACCTTAAGTTTTGTGTGTGGATTTATGTTAGGTAAGGGGAATTCCTGTAGAGGTAGATCCTTAATTTCATCTAAAAAATACTCTTCCCATGGAGCAATCAACAATAGGCCTTCCCCTTCTTTGTCTTCCCGACCTGTTCTTCCAAGGCGGTGTATGTATTGTTCACGGTCAGAAGGAATTCCCACCTGAATTCCATTTGGAAACCATTAATAAAAAGTGAAGTGTGCACTATATCCACAATGGATTTCACACAAATGTACAGGACATGGGGCCAACAAGTAGTTCCTGATGGATTCATTGGCTAGAAACATCCACCTTTTACTTCATATTTCCAGCAAGAAACAATTCCTAGTCTCATAAGGAACTTCGTTTCAGTTGTTGTTAATTTACCCTCACAAATCAAAAGGTGAAAAAGGAAGAAAAATTCCAACATTCCAATTACAGAAAAGCATGAGGGGAAACATATTAAAATATGTAAGCATACCTGTACGACTAAGGTGACATCAGGATAATTCATTCCCCGTGATGAAACATCAGATGAGACAAGAATCAATTGTTTGGATTCCCTGAACTCATCTGATATACGAGTACGATAGAGCTGAGGTTTTCGTGAATGCATCTCCCTAACATTCATTTTCATTTCCCGAAGAAGGTTATACATGAGTGAGGTCACCATTCCAGTTATACAGAATACAATAACCTGCAGGCAAATCTACAGATCAAAACCATAAAATATACAGCAAAGCAATTCAAAATCTGAAACAGCATATGTATTACTAACCTTATAATTAGGTGTTTGCAAGATATGCTCCCTCAGAATATGATGCACTAATTGAAAATGTGACTCGTGAGGAGCAATGAGATAAGATTGCTTCACCTGTGATAGCAAACCAGAATAACCATTAATGCAGACCAATGAAATTTTTTTATACAATCAATAAAACAATAACAGTTTTAAAAAATTTCAAAAATTATAATAGTAACCCCACCCCCTCTTCCCCAACAAGAAAAAATGTATAACCTAAGGCTCTAGAAGTCAATTGAATATCTATTTTACTTATGCAATTTTTAAAGTATGACAATGGTTGCTGTAACTCGCCTTAACAGGAGTTTCCACGCAACCCATTCCAACTGTATCAACATATTTGTGTTCCCTTTTCAAAACAAGCTGGGATATACGACGTACCTGCATATTTTTGAGAATCAGCAAAACTGTTGACAGAATAAAGAATCTGAGGTTAAAGATTAATTATAAAAAAAATGTAACTAACCTCCTTTGGTATGGTTGCAGAAAAGAGTAATGATTGCCTTTGACGGGGCAAACAGTCCACAATTTTTTCTACATCCTTTCTAAATCCCAGGTCCAGTAAATGATCAGCTTCGTCAAGAACAAGCATCTGCAAGCCCATTAGTCGAAGAGATATTCCAGACTTATTCTCAATATGATCCAGCAACCTACCAGGTGTAGCAACAAGTATCTGCAAAAAATTGATACAAGGAATACACAATGCATTATTTTTCTACTTTGAGTGACGATTTTATCACACAATCAGTAACATCTCTTTATTTTCTTGTGTTCTTTTCTATTCCCCCTTGCCCACCAAGAAAACACCTAAACTAGGCCAGAAGCCACATAATAGGAAACAGATATTTTCCTATATAACACCAAACCTGGCATGGATCTGATTCAAGACGTTTTTGGTCAACTTTAAATCGTATGCCTCCAACAAGAGTCTGCACCCCAATGCCATCTTGATATTTCAGCAAAACTTTTGCTACAGCAGCAATTTGACTAGCAAGTTCCCTTGTAGGGCAGAGAATAAGAACATATATTGGGGGGACCCGTTGAGATGTATTGCTACTCATAGCTTTCAGAACTGTTTCAATAGCAGGAAGCTGTTTGCACTCAACATCATTGATAGGAAAAAAATTCAAGACAGAACGTAGTGTGATAAAACAACATTAAAAATTCAGGGTGTACCAAAAAAGCTACACTTTTTCCGGTGCCAGTTTTAGATTTCACTAAAGCATCCAGACCTGCAGTGCAACATAACTAAAAACATCATCGAAATCAAATCCAACAGTCATCTTACAATAACAAGCAAAAGACTCAAACTGGACTCAAACAAAGTGCACTTGAGAAATAAAATACTATAATGCAGGAACATTAACATACACAAGTTTAGTAAGATGAACACGAGATAATCACAACAACAACAATAAATGGAAAATAGAAATTGGATTGACCTCAAGGCAAAGGGCAACATACCCTCAAGGCAAATCGAGAGGCTAGCCTCTTGTACCCGTGTCATATGAACATAACCAGCAGAAGAAAGTGCCTTGACAGTTTGCGGTGATAGACCGCACTCATCAAATCTACAAAAAAACAAAACATCTGAATCACCCATTGCAATAACCAAACATTTCATATCGATCCAAGGAAATGGTGTCTACAACCACTATTGTAGCCATAACCGTAATTTCCAGCAATGCCAAGAATCACACTTAAACTGCAACTTAAAAAACCTTGCATGCATCTATCAATACCCTTTTCATTTTGCATCACCATCCCTCCCACAAGCGATAAGTGAATGCTCTAATCAATCACAAATACTCAAAGAAAAACCGCTTTCTATTACCAGCATTAAAATAAAAAATCCATAATAGCTAAATAAGAACACCTTGTGTTGCTTAGAATGCTTTCATTGCTGTGTTGTTTCTCACTCTCTTGCTCCTCATTCTGTCTCAACTTCCGCTTATTAAGCTCATGCCTAATAAACTCAACCTCTTGAGATGTCTTAGGCACAACCCTCTTCTCTCTCTTCACATCATACTCCCTCAAAGAAGCACTACTACCCGTCTTCAAACTCAATTCACTCTCATTCTCACTCTCGCTATCACCGGAAGAAGAATCATCACTACCCTTCCGCCAAAACCTATACTTGGGGGCCCCGACACGGTTGTTGCTAACCTCGGGAACCGAACGGTAGGCCCTAGAATGTTTGGGGAGAAAATTAAGGTTTGGGGTCGGTGTCAGGTTCGGTGTCGGGTTCGGTGTCTGGTTCGGTGTCGGGTTCGAAGTCAGGGGACCGTCGCTCGCGTTCCAGAGATCTTGGGCGCCTTCTCTGACGAAGCGGTCGGCGAGGGCTTTGACGTGGTCTTTAGGGGAGAAAGGACGGTGTGTGGCGGCGGCGGCGGAGCGGTGGTCAGGGGAGAGGGTGGAACGGATGTGGGAGCGAATGCGAGCCTCGTAGAGCTGCTTTTCTTGTTCGATAAGTCTTTTCTGTTTGTCACTTGCGAGTTTCTCGTGCATTCGCTTCCACTTCCACTTGCTCACGCCCCCCGGAAAGGTTCTTGGACCACCACCCATGTGCCGGAGCGCCACCCAATTGTAGGTGCACGCCACCTCGCACCCCGCCCTACGCCCTTCACCAAGAATCCAAGCCCACATCCCTGGAAACAACACCACCACTCCAAGGTTTTAGTTTCAGCAGCCAAACCAAACTCTTGTTTTATTTCTTTAATAAAGGGTTTATAAAGAACGCGATTAAATCCTAAATCAAACCAATAATAATTCATATCAATTTCATGATAAAAGAAAATCCTAAACATTAATTTTCGGTAATAACTAAAATATAAATAAATATAGGAAATTATGAACAAAATAGTTTTAAATAAACACAAATAAGCACTAGTTAAATTTCTTACCATATGTTAGAAGATAATAATAATGTATATTTTAATCTGATCAATTTTACGGATAATTATGTAAATATTTATTTTTTAATAATTAATACTAATGATGTCAAAAAAAAATTACAATATATAAGTACGATTATACAAACTAATTTAAAGAAAATTAATTAAACTTAAACTTCTAAATCTAAAATATGATATAAAAGTTTATCTTAATAAGGTTTTGATAAGTGATACAAGAGAACACTTTTTTATATGAATTGAAATAAAATACTTATTTGTGAATTACAAGAAACTGATTTTCAATTTCCTTAACACTAATCTTATGCTGTTTTAACATACGTTGAACTGATAAAGGGTTATTTGTCTTCTCATAAACAAGACGTGATTAATCTGACTTGTAGAGACTGCTGAACATTTCCATATCATCATAACCACCACAATGTTTGCTAATTTTGGGCTTTCTATTCACATCAAATCAAATAATAACATTAACGATATTAACAATTCAGGTCATGGTGTTCACAAAGATTGCACAATCCATCACCAAGGGGTCCTCTAAAAATAACACGAATTTGGTAGTTTCAGCTATAGCCTCATTGAAAAAGGCTTTTGATGATGGCTTCATGCTGCTTCTCTTCAAGCTTTAGAATGCCTCCTGGCAGCATTTCGTCTCGCACAGCATCCCACAAAGTATATAATTGACTGCATTGCACAAAACAACGCCATCAAAATCTCAATTACCCAGAAGTGAAGGTAAATAAGTGATTTTGACTTTTACAAAAACTCAATACATTTTACATTCTTGTTCTTTTATCCTATACATGTTTACAGAAAAGTCTATCCAAGGTTTGAAAAATGACAACACAAAAGTGGATCGAGATTAAACACCTTCTCTGATTGTAGTAATATTAGAAAAAAGGGAAAGAATGTTTGCCTTACCAAGACAACAAATAAAACAACATTAAATATAGCAACAACTCTCCACTCGGTTTTCATGTATTGTGCCACACCAGCCCTGGATCCAAGATTGAGGACAAACAAAAAAATGGTAGTGAGACAATATTTTACTCATCTAGAAAAGCAGAAATGGAGCATGATCATGCTTACTTGCAAGAGTCACAGTCATAGCATTTGATGGCTCGAGAATTTTTATAGCGCTTGCAGTCATTGTTGGGGCTAACTGGATGAAAGGTCAAGTCATAGTAGGATGCATTTACAGCGGGATATCCACACCTAAGTTAGAACAAACCCCAACTTAAAACAACATCAGACATGTGCACTCCTTTTCTTTTCACAAAAAATAAACTATACCCTATTGAAATGCATTTGTGTAGCTTTTAAACCAGCAGTCAGGGAATAGAACCTACTGAGAAGGTGGTCGGCAGCAGCCGGCTTCAATTGGCGTCAGTTTAGCAGATTTATACTGTTTAAGAGTCTGCATAACAGAAAAATTGGATAGGTATTAATCACTTTTTTTGTGTGTATGTAGAAGATTTAAATTCAATGGAATAGTATAGGTCACACCTTGTATTTTTTTGATAGGTTATTGCAGTCTTCAGATTTGACAAGACAGATCTTCAACCTCTCCCAATTATGAGAATTGTTTAACTAAAACAAAAAAATAACAAACTTCAAGCTTTTGGATGTTGAAGTGCTACTGTGCACCAACAGTTCTCCATGTCGACAAAAGTGTTTACCTCTTTGAGAAACCAAGAACTATAATCCTGAAGCTGATACTCCTTGTACCTAAGCATACAAGAAAGCTGTCATTGATCTTTCATCACATCACACCATGTTGTCAAGAACTAGAATAAGAAAAAATCATTGACCAGACGTACATTCCTATTATAACCAAGCAGTCCTATGCAGTGTGAATCACTATACATATATCATGGAATTATCACCGTTTCAAATACCAAGGATCGTAATAATATCTACATAAATGAAATACTTGATTCCTTACCTCAAGCCAGTCACACTATGACCTGATCCATTGTTGGTGACGATGAACCTGAGAAAATGGCAGAATGTTACATAAGATCTAAACATGTATTTATCCACACATGAAGAGACAGTGAAGCGTACTGAAGAAGAATGCAATTTTTGAAATGCCACTCATGTTACCCAGTGGAACAAACAAAGGAGGATAACCATCAATAAAACATTCAACTCATCCAGAAAATTTGTTACTAGTGCAACTGCTTTTTTCTGTCAACAAATGTTAGATCTTGATGAGTTAGATTTTGTTAGTGGGGGGCTTCCAACCCATGACCTATATCTCCCTCCCCATGTTAGTGTATGTTCCAAAGTATTTCAGTAATGAAAATTCATTCAGCATAACTTACCTAAAAATAAAATTTATATGCTATTGCATGAGCCTTGGGCGTTCTCACAGTTTCTTATTCAAAATTAATATCAAATGATACTGATATGTTTCATAAATTCTAAGTAACCTGCTGCTGCTAAAAAAAATAAGGATAATTTTGCATATATCATATATGTACCAAGGACTGCCAAGGTAGCAAATTCAATAAACAGACCTAATTGGCCTAATGAACATACCAACAAAGCAAAAAGGAGCTGAAATACAAATATGTTAAGGCTTGCTAATGCAAATGCTGAGATCAAACTCTTGAAGACTTTTTACAGCCAGTAGATAGGACTCCAAACATAAACATGACAGAGACAGCTTGTATTTACAAAAAGGACAAATGATAATGAGAACAAAATTGCATTGTCAACCAAACTGCATACTTACACCAATACTGTGAAGACCAGGATTCCCACCAAGACAAAGAACAGCGTGATCAGGTACTGCAAGTACAGTGTCAAGGATGACACAAAATCCAAAATTTATTTCTATTGTTATCTGATGTAACCATCTTAAAAATAATGCATCTAACAGGAAATAAGGATACAACCCATAAGAGTATGGAGATGTCTTTCAGGGCACCCAAAAAGCCAACTACAGATCTGCACAACAAAGAAACATGAGAGAAGACAACGCATTAGCAAAAAATATTCAAAAGAGAAAAAAGGGATCAAAAATAAAGAATGCAAAGCTGACATCAAGAAAATAACTGCTCCGAGGCCAATCACAGGCAAAGTGAGAGACTTTCTGCAGCTATCATGATGAGTGCTCATCCACACTCCAAAAATTATCACTACAATGGCCAAAAGCTGCGCAAGATGAACAAGAAATCAGTATTAACAACCAGAAATTTTAAAAATAATGATAGTAATAATACTTGCAGCTTGTTTGATTCCCTTCTCACTTTTTAGGTTTAAAAATTGTTTTCAACAACGTGTCCATACACTAAACAATCACATTCTCGTTTAAAATCTATCATGTTTTGAAAATTGTTTCCCAAACAAGTTCTTTTACAAACCAAAAAATAAAAACAGCTGGAGATGTTTTCTCATCTTCTGTTTTCATCTTCCCCGATTACACACTGCTTTGAGCCTTGCATCCTACACCATTTGTTTAAACAACATTATTTAGTTGCATTTTGAAAACTAAAAGCAGCTTTTATAAACAGAAACAAAAACACACCCGTGGGTCTAAGTTATGTTTTTCATCTTTAGTACACAAATAAACGGCTAGGGAAGAATGTAGTAATTGTTAACAGCAGGCAAAGTTGGCAGCTAAAAATCGTATCTTTGGAACAACTTCAAGTGAAAACTAACGAGGGTTATGCAAGAACAACAGCAAAAAGCAAGTCGAAATAAGACAGTAGACAAAGTGAAAGTAAGAGAAAAATGGAACAAACAAACCCAAAAATTGAAATTTTGAAAAAAAAAAAAACTGGGAAACTCAATGACATTAGGAATCAAACAACATTACCATGGTGAGAAAGTTGATCCATCTAGTAACAAAGGTGCTAGTTCCCATTCCCATTTTCTTCCGCAGAGGGAAAACTTGAAGTGTCTGAATATTCTGGGTTTATCTTAAGACTTTCTACTATATTCAAAAGAATTCCGATTTGTTTCTACAAGTTCTGGAAACAAACACAAATTACTCACTAAACAAAAAAAAAGAGAGGGAAGCGAATGGAATGGCGAAAAAGGGTTCATTCACATGATGAAGCATAGTGGAGAAGCATGTGCATTATGTGCGATGAAGATGCTGCACACGGTGTACGCTAAGAAACCCAACACTTTACGACACGATACCCAATGCTATGTTATTCACACCCCAACACAACACAACACAACACTGTCCCCAAACCAGACCAAAGAAAGCTGTCTTTTTTTTTAATAAAAAATGAAAAAGAATTGAAAGCTGTCTATAATTATGGAGAATTCAAACTTGTGGTCACACATTCCCATTACAACGTTAACCCATGCTCTTCAAAATACTATTTTGCTATGTAACCCTGGAACCAAGTGCAGATAACTCACTCTCTAATTTCTTCTTTTCAAGACATAATTCAGTTTTGTTGACCACTAACAAATTAAAAGTATTATATATAACTAAATTTTTGTTTCATTACCAAAAAATATTCCTAAACATACTTTTAGAAATTAGAAGATAATAATTATGTTTATCAAAATCTTTAATTTATCATTACATGTGATTTAATTGAAGTTGTACCCCACTTCAAAATATTTGGAGGTGTATTATCTGTCTCTTAATGAAGATAATATCTACTGTCCAAACATATATATAACTGATTTGGTTATAACCACCTTCAAAATTAAGGATATTAAAACCTACAGGTATTCATGTCTGAAGAGTAGTCACTTTTATTTTCTGGTTCAATACTCACAAATATTTTTCATTTTCTCCCAAAAACTACATTTGTTCACTTCAAGCGAATCACGTTTCATTCTAGTAAGAACATAAGTGATTTTTAATAAAATTTGTATTTTAATTTGTGTCTTAATTTATAGAAGTTAGACTTTCACTCTTGAATGGGAATGTTATTTTTTAAAAGTAAACCAAACACGAAAAAGTATTTTCCTAATTCCATATATCTGATATGTTTATTAATTATACCATACAAATATTTAATTGAGTAATATATATAAAAAAAAATAAGGGAATAAACTATAATAAATGGAAGATTAGATTGAAATTGTTAATTTTTTAAATCAGGAAGACCATAAACGAAAATTAAAAATTAAAAAGGAATTAAATTATACTTTACCTATTGTAAATTTATTCTTTTGAATTTGTTACTTACAAATTTGAATTTTTAAAAATATCCTACTTTTACTCCAATTATGCTGTAACGTGTATTTAATTATGTCTCATTACTATTTTTTTTACTATGGTTTTGGTAATGTCATTGGCGATTTTAAAATACGTAACACGTGCCATATAACTAATAATATTAATAAAAACTATTTTAAATTATAAAATTTATAAAGACTATACAAGTAATTCTCCTGGTTTATTAAATTTATTGATCTGGTTAGTTCAAATTAAAGTTAAAAAAAAAAGTATGTTTTGAGAAACCATATTTAAAAACATGTATTCACATGTTTTGAGTTTTCAAAAGTAATTTTAGGTTTCAATCTAGAAAAGAAAGAATACCTCATTTTATTTTATTTTTATGTTGGAAAAAAAATTATTTTCTCATAAACATATTAAAATTATTTTATAATCTAATTATAACATGTGGTTATCATATTTCTAAAAATATAATTTCAGGAAATATAATATTTAAAAATTATAATAACAACATATATAAACTCAGTATTTATTATCCTCTACAACTTTTGTTCATATATAAAGACTGATCCATATTCTAAAACTTTCAAGATTCTGGTTAAACGTAATTAAGTTGATTCTTATCAATTCTTATTCACCCAATATGCTGATGTAAAATGTTTGTTTCATCTTTAATGATTTTAAAAAAATTGACTTTTGAATATTCATAAATCAAATCACAAAGTTTTGGATATAAGTTCAAAACTAATATGACATTTCTGAATTTCCTCATCCATAAACTTATATAGACATCATAAATGACTTTCTGGATATCAAGATCCATAAACAAACATAAATGAGTTTTGGATCCCGATCCTCAACGCCACTTGTAACACACCATTCCGGACATGTAAATCTAGAACTCATGACTCACTTCCAGATATGGTCATCCAAAAGTTTAAATGAAATACAAAAATATCCTTCTGGATATTTAAATCAGGAGTATATAACAATTACTTCCAGATTTCTCCATCCATAAGCCAAAATGAAGCTAAGGACAATGTTAGATTTTAAATTTTATGTTGGATGCATGTCTTAAATAATATAGTGCAGAGAAAAATTACCCGTAATTAGTAGTGGAGGTTTGAGCTTCCATCCATTTTGATACTCACTCATATTGCTACCTAGCGTGTTTCCTCATGTACCCTTACATTTTTTAAAATAATGAAATTACCCTTGTTTTGGACTATAATAAAATGTGGTGATTTCCATAAATCAGATTTTGAAATACATTCCAATGATTTTCAAAAATCAGGTTTAAAAATACATTCCTGAAATTTGAATAGATGATCCAAAATAGAAAAAATAATTTTCAAAATCAGGAATCCATCCCATGAAGGAGGATGAGATATTTTTTGTGTTTGTTTCGAGGGTTTTGAGGGTGGAGGAGTGGATGGAGGAGAGGATGGATGGATTTTTCCATTATTTACAAAATGAAGAGATTTGTGGGATTATATAGGATTATTATATTTTACCAAAATATCCTTGTACATGCATTTTATTACAATATACAAAATTAAATATTATATAAATTTATTTATTATTTATAATTTTAAAAATATTTAATTAT
>Ga0123341_1004628_pt1 | contig 12107 bp, 9 predicted proteins | sample Turbeapinknodule_FD_89959 | JGI IMG/M metagenome (GOLD analysis project Ga0123341, IMG submission 89959) | Root nodule microbial communities of legume samples collected from Mexico - Turtle bean Mexico pink nodule | ecosystem: Host-associated > Plants > Roots > Nodule | place: Mexico: Nepantla... | reverse complement strand
CATAATAGAAATCTCAAAATTCATTGTGAAATCACAATACAACTAACTCAAAGGGATTTAGCCTTGCATGTAGAGAAAAAAACAAAAATATTACAAAAAAAATAATAAAACTAAGAAAAACTCAATGCTCTATTTTGTTAACATCATTGTCAAACTCTATCGTTTGATGATTTCTCCTAGAAGCTTGTATCTTTTTATAAGCTTTTATGTTTCAATAATATAAAAAAAGTATTATGGTTTAAATTTTGCTTCCAGTTTCTCAATTTTCAACTTTTCAAAATTTCCGAATTTTGTTTCCTATTTAATTGCAAATATTGTTTCTTTACATCTTCACGGATAATTTGTTTCTAATTTTGTTTTTGAGATATCGCATATTTTATTTTATTATTTTCCTCCTTAGATGTTGTTTTTCGTTTTGATTCAAATACGCAAATTGGACTTTCGTGTCATTTGTAGTGGAAGACATTTCATTAATATTGTCTAGTCACACTCTATATTGCTTGTAACTACAAGACAAAATAGTCAAATTGTCTACTGAGACTAAAAACACAAAATTAACATAGATAATAATTAAGACTAAAATAAACTCAATTAGATGGATATTAGATAAAACAATAAATTTATTCATAATTATAATTTAATAATTTATGACTAAAATTATTAAGTGAGAATAAAATTATGCTCATTTAAGTATATTTTCTTTTCTTTTTCAAAGAGAAAGTTAAAATGTAAATATTAAGAAATTTACACTAATCTTTGTACACTATTGAATGAATTGACCTAAACTTTTTTTAGTTTATGGGTAATCTTACACACGTGAAGGGCGTTACTAAGAATGATCCTCTATGAAGCAATTTTTTTAGCTCCAATAAAGATAAAAATATAATATGGAACTTTTTTAGATTCTCAATCTCTAATATACGCTCTCACAAAAGTCCCTTGCAATGGATTGTGATATATATAGTAATACCCTACAAATATGACATTTTATAGAAAATGGTTAATTAGATTTTTTAATATAAATTAATTAAAATAAAGCAAGTGAATATTTTTTTAAAAACAATTATACTGGCAGTTGGACTGAAAAGGTTTCAACTGACTTAACCGCCGCAATAGGTCTTCACTGCTCCCACAAATCTCAGAAATGCATTATATATAAATTTGTAGCCATTTAGTTGCATCCTTGTGGAAACCTAGGCTTAAGATCTCATGGGAAACTGTTGTGCTTTAGTTTTTTTTATTCTTTGTTATAATTAACTAACAATTTATAATATAACAACTTTAAAATGAAAGCTTAAGTGTTTTCACTTTCTTTTGTCACGTAACACGTTAACTAAAGCATCCGTAGCTTTTTCTTTATAATATTATCACATATGAATATTGTATTAAATATCTAAAGTAGGTAAAATTACTATAAATATATAACAAAATTCAAAAGGTAGCTATTGAATAAAAATATTATTGATAAACTGGGTTCTTATAAAGATGAGTAGAGTAGGAGTCAGAATTGTCGAACTTTACGAATATAGGAATAAAGTTAATTGAAGATTTTTTTTATAAGACTTTAGTGATATTTCTTAGATTACATTTATAGGTTTATGTCTATTTGATATGTATAACTAATCGTTTCGATTATTAAGAATATGACTATATCTACAAACATGTTTAAGTTATTATTGTTCAGACTACATGTGGCTAAGAGTTACGTCATGAATGGATATTATCTCCACAGTACACAAGCTGCCTAAGCTCGAGAATTCGACTTTAAGAATATTGAAATTAAGTATTAGATCATATGAACTTGAGTATTAGATCATATATGACTAATAATCTTAGGTTGGTTTTTGAAACCTTTCATAACTCGTTGGTTTGAGCTTATCTAACTCAACGATTCAAGTTGAACGTAATTAAATGAAATAAGGTTAATAATCATTACCATTAACAAATAATTAAAGTGATAAATACAATAATAAAGTGGATAAGACCTTAAATGCATTAATGAGGAATTTTAAAACTAATAATGAGATGTGCGTTTTTGAGGTAACACATAAGCTCAATGAATAGTGTTCCTTTCAAAAGTTCTCACGAAGGGATGTGTTACCCTAAACTGATATTTCACTTTTTGACGATGACTTCTTTTTTGAACGTTAGGGTTTAATGAAATAGTTTTTAAACTTATAAAATAAAAAGGAGAAACAATTTTATTCTTTACTTATTTTATTGTTTGCTTTTGTTGGTGTGTGGTTGCTCTCTCACTTTTCATTTCTCATTATTCTTGTTTTGGCTTCCCTTTGTTGTTTTTGTTATTCTTTATGTGTTTGTTCATCTTCATTAAGTATGTCTACTTCTTCTTCACAAGATAGCTCTCTCGTCCATAAAGAGGTTTCTCCAATAGGAGAAGAGTCATACAAACTTATTTTCTATTGAAAGGGATAGTTTAGAAATTTTTTTTTCTAAAGCTACCCCTACTATGTCAACAACAACCATGACCGTGGTTGTCATCGCCAAATGAGGGGGAATGAGGCTAATGTTGCTTCTATTAAATGAAAAGCTTCCTTCGAAACTATTGAAGAAACTTATAGGCTAAGTTTGACTAAGAAGATGAGGAATGACCAATTTCTTCTTATATGTGATCTCAAGTACTTTTGGGTACTCGGTGAGATTGCTTCCTATGCCTCCTAGTTTGCTTTGAAGGATAAGATGGAGAAGTTCATCTCTTCCTTTAACATATGTTCGGATGCCATGTAATTAATGTTTTGATCTTTAGTCTATTGAGATGACACAAATAAAGTCAATCACTCACTGCATTCGAGGTATTATCCGTCTTCGAATTTGAAATTTTGTCAATATTTTGTTCTTAAAAAGTGTTTAAGGGGATTAAAGAAGAAAAATATATTTAAGTTACCCCTAACCTCAACTATCAAATAACGTGATAATATTAATATTTCGACATCAATCACCACCTTCGATATTTTATCTGTTTTAAAAATGAGAGATCAGTCATATTTTTCATAAGAGTGAAGATGGAGTTTGACAATTATTAGTTGTATAAAAAAATAGCATTCGTGAAAAATAACTTATTATAGGTAAAAAAACAAAAAAATGGTTAAATTAGATATTTAAGAATAAAAAACAAGACAGAAAAAACGGTTATGCAACGACAGAGAGGAAGGAAGAGGCGAAATGGCACAGCAGGGAAAGCTCATGTGAATGACACTAGCCATATTCTCTCTCGCCACTTCCCGCCACCACTCTTCAACGCTCTCTCCAAAACATGCGCTCCAAAGATAAAATCGCTTACTTCTATGACGGTGTGCTTTCCCTTCACTTTCATACTCTTTAAATCGCGTTATTTCGTTTCTTTCTTTATTTTTTTCTCCGATTCTTCTTTCGTGGAATTGAACTCGTGATGCTCGTCAACGCTCTTCGTATTACGGAATTTTCAAATTCCTAGCTCTGTTCGTTCTTCAACATCGAAACCCTAGCTAGACCTATATCTATGGCCTTTGCGCTGATTGCTGCGTTTGGTTGCGAGAAAATTGCACAATAAGGATATGAACTTGTCTTTAGAACTGTTTTAGATTTCTGATTCTGCTCTATGCTTGGCTTAGTATCTGTTATGGAAAATTCAACGTAGAGAATTTTGGATAGTTGCACAGTTTTACATTTTTTATTAATATTCATGATGTTCAGTAAGAAAATCAGCATCTATAATAGCAGTCGAGTTCTGTGAGGAGCTGTTCAATCTTGAAATACAAGTTAGCTTTCGGATTCTAGGCTTTAAATTATGGTGCACATTTGCAACTGTGCTAGGTTTGTTTCTTTGCATTTTTTGTCTACTCATGTATTTCAACGTTCACATTGCAGGCGACGTCGGTAGTGTTTACTTTGGGGCGAAACATCCTATGAAGCCGCACCGGCTTTGCATGACTCATCATCTTGTTCTCTCATATGAACTTCATAAGAAAATGGAGATTTATGTTAGTTACATATTTTGGCTGTTCTGCTTTTTATTTATATGTTTTTTTTTTCGTTACCAAGTTGTTCATTGCATAATATTGTTCTGATGGTTTCTATTTTATTATGATCCAGCGTCCTCACAAGGCTTATCCTGTCGAGCTTGCCCAGTTTCACTCAGCTGATTATGTGGAGTTTTTGCACAGGATTACTCCTGACACTCAACACTTGTTCTTAGATGAACTGACAAAATGTATGCTATTTGGTTATAAATGCATTCGGATGTGATTTTAAGTGTTGCAATGAACCCAAATACTTAACGTGTGGGGAAGGGAGGGCTTTGGAAAAGCACTGTAGAATATAGTAATTGTTTTTTACCTATAATTCCTGTTACTATTCATCAAATATGAGCTTACCTCCCTAGTCCCTTCCATAAAATATTGATATTTGACTTCTGAAATTAACGTTTTCCAATCCCAATGCTTATATAATTATTTTTCTTATATATTATTAACTTATTGTCTAGCTACCTGCTAATATCAGCTTTCTGTTATTTTGTTAATCGTTTGTGTCAGATAACCTTGGAGAAGACTGCCCTGTATTTGACAACATATTTGAATTTTGTCAGATTTATGCTGGCGGAACTATAGGTATAATATGCTTATAATAGTGCTTCTCTGAATTTTTGTTATGCCTAGTTTGTCATATATATGCTGATTGACTTATGTGCCTGCAGATGCTGCACGTCGGTTAAACAACCAACTTTGTGATATTGCTATAAACTGGGCTGGTGGACTTCATCATGCCAAGAAATGCGAGGCATCTGGGTTTTGTTACATCAATGACTTAGTTTTAGGAATCTTGGAGCTTCTTAAACATCATCCCCGTGTGTTGTATATTGATATAGATGTGCACCATGGTGATGGTGTAGAAGAAGCCTTCTACTTCACTGACAGGTAGGTCAGTTTCTTATATCATGTTAGATTTACGAGGTGAAGCTATCAATATTGAGAATATAGGGAATTTGGCCAGGCTGCTTGTGATTTTTCTCTACCTTGTTAAATGGTAAACTTTATCATTACAGGGTGATGACTGTCAGTTTTCATAAGTATGGAGACCAGTTCTTCCCGGGTACCGGTGATGCTAAGGTGATTTTCTTCATTCCGTTTGTATCTTTAGTTGTGCCAATCAGTCTATTCTATCACAACCTTATTATTACCATAATATTAATATTCTAGATCTGGATTCCACTGTTCCCCATGTTGTAATTTGATAAATGGGACGCTCTATTCTGTCTGAAAAGTTTTGGAAATACTCTATAGATTGGAATGATTTGAACTGATTTTACCATATTAAAGGAAATAGGAGAAAGAGAAGGAAAGTTTTATGCCATAAATGTCCCATTGAAGGATGGAATAGATGACCTTAGCTTCACTCGACTTTTCAAGACTGTAAGTTCAATTTTTTTTGTTTTCCTTTTCTTTTTCTGCCATTCTAAAGCTTCTCATTTTAATATTCATTGCATTATTTCTGCTTGGTGGTAATTTGTCTGAACTTTTCTAAATTCTTATGCCATAGATTATTTCCAAAGTAGTTGAAACATATCAACCTGGTGCAATAGTTCTCCAGTGTGGTGCCGATTCGCTTGCTGGAGATCGCTTGGGTTGCTTCAATCTCTCTATTGATGGTGCTTATCTCCCAGTAAAATTCATATTCTGATAAAAATATCATCACTCAATGTTAGGGATAAAGTTCGGTTGTTCTTGTTTATGCTCTCAGTCTGTCTTCTTCTCAAATGTTGGTCTCTATTGCATAGTGGATGGTTTAGCTTGATTAGAAAATTTATTTTTTGATGTTTCTTTAATAGGTCACTCTGAATGTGTTAGCTTTGTAAAAAGATCCAATTTGCCATTCGCACGGGTTGCTTTAATCTCTCTATTGATGGTGCTTATCTCCCAGTAAATTTCCTATTCTGATAAATTTAAAAATATCATCACTCAATGTTAGGGATATAGCTCGGTTGTTCTTGTTTATGTTCTCATTCTGTGTCTTCTCAAATATTGGTCTCTATTGCTTAGTGGATGGTTTAGCTTGATTACAAATTTTCTTTTTTGATGTTTCTTTAATAGGTCACTCTGAATGTGTTAGCTTTGTAAAAAAATTCAATTTGCCATTGCTGGTGAGTTTATATCAGTTTATGTTTGCCTTCCACTTGTGCTTTGGATGATTTTACACTAATGGACTTCTATCACAGGTCACTGGAGGTGGGGGATACACAAAAGAAAATGTTGCTCGATGTTGGACTGTTGAAACAGGAGTTCTTCTAGATACAGAGCTTCCTAATGGTATAAGTCAGCCTCTTTTCAAGTTTTGAATTATGACGTGTTATACCAAGATTTCATTTTCTTTTGTTAACGGGATTGAATATTTCTTTTGTTCAAGCTTTAAAGTGAAACTAAAACACTATTATGTCATGTGAATTGTGAAAGTGATGGTGATTTGAACACCACAGACCTTTGAGGCTCTATAAACCTAACTGCCTAAAGCCTCACCTCAAATTCACCCAATAGCGAATCTCCTCTCCACTGCTTTTCCCTCCCTTTTTTTGTATTTGTTACTTCAAATGGTTTCCCCTTCCTTTCCATCCTCTGTGCCTCATAGGCAAGGTAGTTACTTGTTATTCCAGATTGAAATTCCGTTGTATTGTTTGCAGAGTGGAAATATTTCTTAGTTGCTTTGTTCTGTTTTGCAGAAATTCCGGAAAATGATTATATTAAATATTTTGCACCAGAATTCTCTTTGAAGATTCCGAATGGGCAGATAGTATGTATTTATTTATTGGGGTTTCTCTTTGGTATTGAATTTAATTTGATTGGTGATTTCTTTTTGCCATTTAATGTCTCCAATTTCATTGGATTGGATTAAATACTCGTTAGAATGTTTAATTTGCAGTGTGTGGTATCTTTACTCTTTACAATATTGCCTGTACTAATTTTTCCTTTAAATTGATCAGGAAAACTTAAATAGTAAATCATATCTTAGCACCATTAAAATGCAAGTCTTGGAAAATCTTCGTTGCATCCAACATGCTCCAAGTGTACAGATGCAGGAGGTGAGTGTGAGTTCATCCTTGAAATAGGAGCACCCCATCTTGTAGACAGGCTCAATTATTTATTTTATCATAAAATTGTTTCTTGTGAACGTTTTGTTTTGACTGTCGAGGTGTTATGTTACAAGCTCTTCAACTTTCTTGTATTAATAATCTTTTACCTATGGTTACTGATCAATTTTTGGGAGGTATATTTTTAAGCATTTGAAGTGAAAAATATTCCTTCTTATAATGTTTATATATTAAGATGAGAATCCTTGGTAGATTGGGGAGAAAGAAGGGTTCAAAAGTTTGGTGGAATTTCAGGAACTATATATCAAGAACCGATTCAGTAAAATTGTTAAACTGAAGGAATATGGCCTTTGAAATTGGGCATTTGGACTATTGAATTCTATTATTTAGGCTATGCTTGTTAGTAAACTTGGAATCTCACTAATAATTAATTCTTCGATGTTTATAGTCGGTCTCCATTCTTTGTTGAATTGTTTTGGACTTGGGCTCAAACCCCTTTGATGATCCCATCATCCAACTTTTAACAAATGCATCAACTGGTAGTGTTTTCCTAAGGTGTGACTAACGTTTTGTGGGTCATAGGTCCCTCCTGACTTCTACATTCCGGATTTCGATGAAGATGAGCAGAACCCTGATGAGCGCATTGATCGTAAGGAAAAAGATAAAAATTATTAATTGCATTTCTGATCTCTATTTTAATCTGTGATCTTGGGATGTCTTATTTTGATTGCTCACATTTGGTCTTCATATTTCTCCAAATGTTCAAACTAAGTCGTAAACCTCAATTTTCAATTCAATAATTAGCATAAATATAATAAGGAAACGTATCATTGGTTTATTTAAATTAACCAAGAAAAATATGTAAAATGTTTGAGTAAAAATAGTATGAATGCACATGCATGCACCTCACACACAGAGGAAGAGAAAGAGAGTAACAGAGGAGATATTGTCCATCTCAAACCTTTATTTTCTGCATTTTCTGCAAGCAACTCATTTTATCAGTTAGATTAAAAGAAAATTAAAGAGGAAGGTTAAGATGGAGAGTAACTCTTAAATTACTCTAGGAGTATTTTGATTTTGTATACATGTATCTATATGCACACATCACATTTTTATTATACATCAAAATTTCCATTATTTTTAGTATTTATTATATTAATCAGTAGATAAACTTTTGGGAGAAATAGTTTAATTGGAAAATCTTAAGGACTAAATATCAGTAATTAAACTAGAAGAACTAATATAGACCTTAAACCTAAAAGTGTGATTAAGTAAAAAAAGTATTGTTTTCCTTCCTCTCTTTTTGTCTTAGTGCCAAATCTTGGTTTATGGATATGACAATTCTCTTTTCAGAGCACACTCAAGACAAGCGCATCCAGCGCGATGATGAATATTATGAAGCTGACAATGACAATGATCAAATGGATGTTTCATGAAGTTAGCTGGACCTTGATTCACTGCAGTCACATTTCAGAGTCAGGGAGTGCAGTCATGGTCTGATGGCTATTTCTTTTTATCTTATTTTAAGTTTATGAAGAATGCCAGAATCTCACTTTTTAACATACTTTTCCTTGTTCGCCCTCAGTTATTACTAGTTAAAATTTATTGGTGTATTGGTTAAAATTTATTGAAAATTATAAAATCTGGAATTATGAGATTTACCAAATTTTGTAATTTTCAATAAATTTTAATCAATTAGATTGTGTTAAAAAATGTATGTAAAGAATGTATTCCTAGCATTTCTCTAATCTTAGATTATAAAATGAGAATAAGGGTTGATTTTCAAAATGCTTTCTCTAACAGCAGGGGATCCTGATCCAAGTTAACTGAGCCCTGTAGCCAGTGTCGGGGGTGTGACCATTTTAAGAGAAAAAAAATCTAATTAGAGATGAACACCTAGTTGTATCAAGAAAGCGTTTGGGGCAAGTCCACCAAACTTGTATATTTGATTGAATTTTTACTTTCAAAATTTTATATTTGCTCAAAGTTCATTGTTTTTTTATTTCTTTTTCGTATTAGGAAATGTCATCTTGTGTGGAATGAAAATAGAATGTGAGAGCAACTCTGACACGAGCTGAATATCATTATTTATTTAGCCCCGATACATTGACCCCGTTTGGGAAGTCACTCCATTTGACAAATGTGGCGAAAATGTGGTAGTTTTAATAATTTATTATGATTGTGTGTGGTATTTCTTGGGAGAAAAGTGATTTGGGTTTCCAATTTTTTCATTTTCTCTCTGTTCTGCTTTCTCTCCCGGTTCCCTTTGCTGTAGATCTTCTCTCTTGCCCTTCCTGGTAGTCCCAAGTTTGTCTCTTCCCGTTCCCTATCTTCTCCTTTGTAGGTTTCCCTTTGGTTTGTTCTCGTTTGTGTGTTGTGGTTTGTTTGCAGGTGGATTTTTTGGTTAGACATATTGTTGGTGCCCACTGGGGGTGATTATTGGAAGGATCGTTGGCTGAGAAGTTGGGGGCAACAAAATCGTCCAAGATGCGTTGAAATAAAGGTTGATATTAAGGTTTTTTGTTTTGGGATGGTGAACTTTGTTGGTAGATTTTGCAAGGAGCGTGTGTTTAGTTGGTAGATTTTGCAAGGAGTGTGTGTTTAGTTGGTGATAGTTGTAGCGTGGATTGTGTTGAACCAGTGGTCTTGGGTTCGTGAGTTTTGGGTTCATCTAGTGGTTCCAGGTTCGTTTAGCTGGTCGTCTAGACTAACCTGAGGGTTACATGCAGGGTTTGTGTAGCAGACTGTGTAGACGAATTGTTTAGCGAGACTGTCAAGCGAATGAGCAAACAGTTTATCGAAACATTCTAGCAAGATCGTCTATCGTATGTGGGCACTTAAATCGTCTAGTGTCTTCCATCTAGATTGTTTAGAGACTATCCAGCAAAATTGTCTAGTGTATGAGTAGACCGTTTATCGAGACAGCCTAGGAAGTCTATCTAGCGTCTAGGATGAGAGTCTAGTGTTAGTGAAGTTGTGTCTAGCGGGAGCCTATGAGCGTATAGCGTGATTTCAAACAATAGAAAATGAGGGAAACTGAAGCCTTGCGTGTGATCCTCAGGTTCGTCTAGATGGTCGGCTAGACCAACCCAGAACCACTGACGAACCCATAATCATTAGATGAACCCTAATCCACTCACAAACCATGAACAATTCACGAACTCAACCAATTCTTCAAAATATCAACCTTTATTTCAACTAGAAAAAAAGGGAAGAGAGAAAAAAATACAACTGAGGGAAGTGATGACAATAATGCCCACGATTCCACTTTTTTGCACAAATATTCGTAAGTAGAAACCCCATAAATCAACAACCAGATACAGTGGTGATAATGTCAACGGTTCTGCTTTTCTAGAAGCAAAATGTTTCTAGAAACAATCCCTCCTCTCCCCTTCAATACTTCTGGTATGGACTTGAGTCGCCTGCGGATTTCAATGACGGATTTGCGATAGTTCTGTAGTCACTCTTCACCCAACATTCTAAGGCAGTTTTGCAAAATTTCTTCTCCAATGAATCTCGTGCCTAATCTCATTTCTTCCCTCCTCTTTCACACTTTTCAAAATATATTTTATTTGTACGGACAAAAATACCCTTAGCAAGTGGGAGTTATTTCCCAAAGTTGTGTCAAACAAACCTTTTCTTTTAGAGATAGATTTTACATGTTGTCACCACCTAAATAAAGTTACCACAAAGAAAGGGTGAATAACTGTTCCTAGCTAAAAAAATTCACTCCAAAATCCAAACTTCTCTGCCATATACCTCTCAGTTACGAGAGCCGTGAATAGAAAAAAGACTACACTAAAAGCAAATCACACAAGTCCATGAATCTTTTGACCGTATACACACACAAAAAAACACACACATATATGTATATTAGAAGAGGAACGAAACGGGAAGATCTTGAAGCGCAACACAGAAGAAAATGTCCAAGTCTGGTGGTGCAAAGAAAGCTAAAGGTGATCTACGCAAAGAGCAATTGGAAAGCATCCTTGGCTTCTTTGGTGCTGGAGGGCATGTTGAAATTTGTGGTATCCGAAACTTTTGCCCTTTGGGAGTGGAACACGTAGCCACATCACTAAAATCCATGTCCCTTTTCTTTGATGATTCCTGTTTTCTGCTCTCTTGATGCTGCTTCTTGCAATGGCTGCTCCTTGCTGGCTTCGCTCTTGTTCTTTTCCTTTTTCTCGAGGTTTTTGTCCTTCCAGAAGGAACCATTTCTTGAGATAATGTTAAAGAGAGAGAAGCTTTGTGTGAGTTGGTTAAAGGAATAGTGGTAAAGGTTTCTATAAAAAAAAGCTGGCTATGGGAAGAAGAAGGTTAAGAATGAAGCAAGTAGAGAAGATATAAGATAGTGTAAGGGTGAACACAACACAACACAAGCTTTTTTATCTTATTGGAGAGTGCTTTGAAATTGGAATGAAATGTTTGACTGAAAAGAAGGTTTTGTAGCAGAAAAGTGAAGTGATGATTTGTGAAGAAAGAGTGTGTTGCATTTAAAAAGGGTTTTGTGTAGCTGACATGAAAACAGTAACTCCTTTTACTAACACACCAGAATGGAGAAACAGAGGAAGTGAAATAAGGAATCCAAGAAAAATATTTCTTTAAAAGGAGACCAAACCCATCCATCTATGCTTTTCAACCGCCCATTTTGGAATTATAAACACCTATTTATCAAACAATAATTACCACCCACACCCTTGTTTAAACTCTTATTAAATCCCATCCAACAATGACAAAACATAACCCAATTATATATAAATAGGGGAACTTTTTTATTTTTATCATTATTATATTCATACTTTTTACAAAGTAGAAATAAAAAATTAAATAATGAGAAAGGGATAACAACTAAATCAAATAATAATAATAAGAGAAGAGACAAAATTATAATTTTTAAGAGGGAAAAACAACAAAATTACTTCATATCCCATGTTTAATAAATTATAAATTGTTTTGGTTCCAGGTTTCAAACTACTTCATATTTAAAATTTAAAATTTAAAATTGATCTACAGAACAGTATGTTAATAT